>Ga0208023_1000162_pt1 | contig 15440 bp, 6 predicted proteins | sample Colrivmet1370A02_FD_187625 | JGI IMG/M metagenome (GOLD analysis project Ga0208023, IMG submission 187625) | Estuarine microbial communities from the Columbia River estuary - metaG 1370A-02 (SPAdes) (version 2) | ecosystem: Environmental > Aquatic > Marine > Intertidal zone > Estuary | place... | reverse complement strand
TGCCGTAATGGTTTGCTCCCTTTTTTTTATTTAATAACCTTTCTTTTTTATATACTCTTTACGCATGAAAGCAGAAGGATTTGAATCTTCTTGTAATCCAGACGTTCCCTTATCATATTCAAATTCGTTTTGAGTAAGTTTATCTATACTTGCCTGCTGTATCATATTTTCTCTTCCTTGAGGATCACTTACAGAGCCATCAGAAACTTTGTTTGTGTTTTTATAAGACATTTTTTCTTCATATCCAGGCTGTTGAGCTAAAATACTTTTATTAATAGAGCCTTCAACACCACCTTCTGACATAGGATTTGGTTTTCTTTCTCTAATAGAATAAGCATCACCACTTCCAGCTGCTGCAAGGGCTAAATCTTTAAAAAACTGTTTACCGCGAGCCCTACGTTTATCCATCGCTAAACCTTCTTTTGTTCTAGCGGCAGCTCTAGCTTCAGATGTTTCTCCACCTAAATCTTTAGCATCGTATTTTCTTTCAACTTTTCTTCCTATTTGAGCTTTTCTTCTTTTTAATTTATTTTTTTCTCTTATAGTTTGAGGAGCTTCTGTTTCTTTTTTCCGTAAAGATTTATTTAATTTTTCTCTAGCTTCTTTTAGCTTTAAACTTTCTATTGCCATGATTAACTTACTTGTTTTTCTACTTTGTTTGCAGCAGCTTCCCAAGGTAGCTTGCTAGACCCTTCTAAATATTTCCTTCCTTTATATTCTATTTTATTACCAACTCGAGGGTGTTTATCACCTTTATAATAGACAAAATTATCATCATAATTTAACTTGCCTGATTTCATATCAGCTATATGTTTTTTTTCATGAGCAATAACTTGTTTCTTTTTGGTTGGTGATAAACCTTCTTTTATTTCAATGGTGCCATCGTTGTTAGCTCTACCTAAAACTCCATCGGGTAAACCCTTATTTAAACTTGAGCTTTTTAATTTTTTTCTTTTTAATTTTGTTTTTATTTTTAAACGTTGTAATTTTTTCCGTTTTATTCCTTTTTTACCGTCTTCTTGTTTAGCAGGAAATTCTACACCAACATTATATGGTGACCATCCTAATGATAAAAATACAGATTGCCAAGCCTCGGTACTATCTTGAGATGCGGCTTTTAAGTTTTCCATTTTTTTAAACAAACGATCAACAGGTAAATTAGTTAAACCTGAAACATAATTAGCATAAGCAAACGCTTGATAAAATGGATCATTTTTATATTGTCTCCATGTTTCAAACTTTTGTGCCTCAACTATATCACCTATTTTTTTACTTATAGGTGGAGATATTGAAAGACCTTTTTGTACTAATCTTAATGATCCGTCTCTTACTGTTTTGCCTTCATCTCTTTTTTGTTTTTGATCATAGTATTCCATACCAAGATTTTTAAGAGAAGCAATAACAGCTCCAGCATATCCCATACCTCTTAATATACCATCTGCTACACTGTTTAAAGAATACATTAATTTTTTATCTGTCTCTTCATATTCTTCATCATCAGCATCACTTAATATTAAAGAAAATAAGCCTTGTTGTAAAGCTGTAAAAATTAAATTTTGAGCTACACCATAATAAAGTATTTTAGAAGCATTAGTTTTCCAATCACCTCTACGATTAACTAAATCTAAAGTTGCTTTTCTAGTTTCACGAGCATATTGTAATGGCGTATTAGCAAAAGCCAATATTAATCTACCAATGTCAGATGCTTGTTGTCTAGAAACTTTATCTACTCTTGATGACTGCTGAGCAGTTTCAGAAACTTCTTGAAACTCTAACATTGCCTGAGCATCAGCTTCTGATTCAGACATGCCTTCTTTAATTAATTGATTGTATCTATTGCGATACCATGTTGCTCCACCAAAAGCAATTGCATTACTATCACCCCATTGCGTAGGTTTAAATCCTAACTCAAGAACTTTTTTGTTTAATCTTAAAAATATATTACCTGGATTAGAATCTGCAATATCAGCTAAATTAACTTCAATAGCCATACCTCCTCTTCTTTCTTTTAAGAAGTCAGAGTTTAAAAGCATCATATAATCTTCTTTAAACTGAGGTACATTAGCCATAGCAATACCCATTTTAATAGGATTATTAAAGTTCCAGTTCATGTAGTTAACAATAGACATTTGCTGTAATATAGCAGATCTCATGTTTATTGACATTACAGCGCCTACAGATTGATTAATCCAATTCATTGCTGAATTAAATTCTTTATCTTTACCTTTTTTACGGTTTTGACCAGTCTCCATTCTTTCAAGAATATTACTAAGCGCATCGGCATAATCATTGCCATATATTTGCTTAATAAGTTTCATGTTTTGATCAGAAAATATTTGATTTTTATTGTTGGTAAATTCTTGTAAAAACTCAGCTCTTTGAGCTCTATTAGAAACAACCGCCATGTCTGTAGCTATACTACCTCCTAGCCATTGCTCTGGTATAGATGGATAACCATCATCTAATTTAGTTATTTTAGATAATTCTTCAGCATAAGCTTTTAGCTCAGCATTACCTTCAACTAAAGAAATTAAATCTTGAGTATCAGCCTTATTAATACCTAAATCTTGACCAGCTTTATCATAAAGATAAGCTCGAACAGCTTGTTCATTAGTGTATATGTCACCTAAAACTTTTTTACTAAGCATTTTTCTAAACTTAGTAGGTACACCTAATGTTCTATTATTTTTAAATCTTTTATTTAAAGCTTTAAAATCATTAGCTAATGTAACTTTAGCTGTTGTATATGCACTTATTCCTTGAGCAAAAGGTGTTAGTAAGTTTTCTTGAAACCATTTCATTTGCTCGTCACCTAATTTACCTTTAGCTTGAAAATATTTAAGTAATCCTGCAAAGTCATCAGCTCCTGGAGGTATGTATATATTAAACCTACTTAGGAACTTACCTATTGTAGATCTTTTCTTACCTCTTATAAGTGAATCCATTTCATCTTCAAGACTTCTTTGACCACTTTCTTTAGCTTGTTGTACTCTTTTAGTTACACCTAAGTTGTCTAACATATCAGCTACAGCTTTTACATTAGCAGCAACGTCATCAGCAAAGAAAACATCGTTGTATCCTTCAGAAACTTTTTCAGCAACCCACATAGCTTTAGCACCTGGTTTGCCATTAGCAAGACCAGTTATGTTTTGCAATGGTATACTAATACCTAAAGTAGATCTTAAAAATTCTTGTATAGCAACAGCTGATTCAGCTGGTCTAGCTGTTAATACAAATACATCTCTATCACCTTTAGACTCAGTAAAACGCTTAGCAAGAGTAGCCAGAGGCCCTTTACTTCCTTTTTTTACTTGATTAAACTGTGAATAATCAAAAGTTGCTCCCGCCTCCTGTAACTCACTGAATTGTTCAGCAAATTGTGTAGCATCCAAACTACCAGTTGTGCCATCAGAAAGCGTATAAAGTACCTTAGAATTAGTCTTAGCTAATGTGTCATCAAAGTCAAATACTCTAGCTTTTTTCTTAGGCGCTTTTGTATTAGCACCTACTACTTTAGCTTTTCTTAGAATATTAATTTTTTCAATTATTTCATTAGTTGTAAGACCATCTATGTCTACACCAAATTCTTTTAGTATATTGTAATTACCTTGACGAACTTGCTCTTGTAGTTTTGCTACGCCAGCTTCATTCATAATCATTAATTTTACTTGTGCAGGATTATTTTCATTACGAACTTCCTGAGATGAATTAGACACAAAGTTAGACCATTCTTTAGCAGACATGTAATCTTTAACTTTCTTATAACCATCAGCTATTGCATCAGCTAAAGCTTTACCACCTTGATAAGCTAATTTAGTAGCTCTTAAACCTCCAATAAGTATATTAACAGGTACAGCACCTAAGTTTGTTTGTAACGTACCTTCTGTTCCAGTAAGTTCTGTTAACTTAGCTATAGCTCTATCAATTAAATTTTCTACCTGATCACTATTGTTAGCTACAGCAGCTGCGTTTGAAGCTGCAACGGCATCAGGAGTACTAGCGCTTTTAACGTTATTCTCCTCAGCTATAGTTTTTTTTGTTTCAGGATTTATTATAGAATTTAAATCAATTCCTGCTTTAGCTAACCTTACTATTGGATTATCTAATATACTAAAACCTTCAGGTAAGGTAGCATCTAGCTTAGCATTGTCAATACGCTCATCATCTTTTTTAGAAAGCTGTGTTTGGTAATAATTATTTTTAATATAAGGCATTATTTCAGCAACTTTATTATTTGCTATAGCCCAAATTAATGTTGCACCTATTACCGAAGCTGGAGGATTGTGTTCTTCTCTAAATTTTTCTCCTTGCTTTTGTTTAAAACCAATACCATATTCCATTAATTTAGATTTATATCTAAATGGAGCGGCAATTTTTATTATGCCAGTAGTGGCTTGATAACCAGAAGATATAAATAAAGAAGCTAATTCTATAGACATCTTATTTTCTGCAACTGAGTTAGCTAATTTGTTTGCTAAAAACTCTAAAGCTTTTAAATTAATTTCACCTTGTTTTTTTCCTTCAGCTGTAAAAGCTTTTAAAATACTTACGCGTTTAGGTTTTTTTACATTATAATTATTATCAAAAGTTTTAGCTAATTCTAAAGCTTCTACATAAGCAGGATCTTTTGTGCCCCAATATAAACCACCTTTTTTAGGTAAATTGACATAAACTCCATTTACTTTTCTTCTAGCAAAATTACCAAACTTAGAACCCTCAAGCATCCAGCTTGGTATTTGAGCAGCAACAATAGCTGCTTTCATTTGTTCTTGTTTTTCTAATCTATTAGAATCATTAACAGTTACTTTTCCTATACCTAATAAATCTGTTACTTTATTTATTGATCTCAATGATGATATTTTATTCAACATATCAATCATTGTTGATGTAAAACCTTTTGGTGTATTTTCTATTTTATCAGCAGATTTTTTAAATTCTTCAGTTTGTTGTTCTTGTTGCTGTTGCTCAGCAAACCTCTGTCTAAATTCAATATCTCCTTCTAATAGATTAATAGCTTCACGTGCGCCCATAGAAACAGCTAATGCTTCAACTAAATGCATTTGTCTATCTGATCTAGTGTTTTTAGCTATATTAGGATCTGTTATATAACTTAATATACCATCAACACCTAGTTTATTTAATGAAACTTTTTCTAAAACTCCATTAACATCTTTTAAAAAACCAGCTTCTACAAAAGGATTTATACCACCTTTACCTCTAGCTTTACGCATTGCCTCAACTGACATAGCATCGTAAAAAGCTGCGGGATTTGCTTCAATAGCATTAGTTAAACCTGGATTTGTTTTAGTATTTTTAAGACCTAAATTTTGTTTTATAGTTGTATACAAAGCATCTTTAAAAGTTTTTGCTATATCTGATTTAAATTTAATATTATCTACTTTTTGCTGTGTAGTTAATAAAGCTTTTTTAGAAACATCTTTAATTGTTTTTAACAAATCATTGTTAATGTTTAAAGCCTGAGCTGTATTTATATTTTTAATTTCTGGTGCAATCTCTGAATCTTCTTCAGCTATCATACCTTGAACAGTAGAACTTTCTAAATCTTTTGTAAATTGTTGATTAGAAATATCTTTTAAAACAGCTTTACTTATAGCTCTTTCAGGTAGTCTTTGTTGTAAGTACGCACCTAAAGGTATTTTTCCATTATAAGTTCTTAATAGATCTAAAAGACCTATGCTTTTTATATTGCTTTCTAAATCTGTTTTTTCTGCATTAGCAACTATTTTGTCTTTAGGAATATTATTCCATATAGTATTTGTTAGTTTTTTAATGAATGGTAGTTGTGTTTCAAGTATTTGCTCATAGGCTTTGTTTCCAATTACATTTTTACCGTCAGTATCTTTAGTTATAATGCCATCTGCAACACCGTCATCAAATGCTTTTTGTAGTTTTAATGAAGCTTCAACGCTACTAGCTGCAACGCCTTTTAAGTCATTTTGTAATTTACCTATTTTAGCATCATTTTCTTTTTTTATCCTTGCATAATCAGTAATTAATGATTTTCTTTTATTTTCAAATTGAGTATCATCAATTAAATTTTGTCTTTTTTGATCTTCTAATTTTTTAACTTGTTCTTTATAATTATCAAAAGCTATTTTATTACTCGTTCTTGATTCAGAAGCTATACGTGTAGCTTCTAAAAAAGCATCATATTTAGTATTAAAAGATAAATCTTTTTCTCTTATGTTTTCTCTAGTAATAGCATCTTCTACTATTGTATTTACTTTAATATTTTCTGAATCTATTTTACCATTATATCCAGCTATAGCAGTATCATACTGAGCGTCGTCAATTAAACCTAATTCTTTTTGTTCTTTTAAATCATTAATTTTATTTTGTATTTCTTCTATGGTCTCTGAAGATTTACTTATAACATCAACTTCTTTATCGTCTAATTTTCTAACAATATTATTACCGTTTCTTACAGCTTGTTTTATTTTTTGTTCTTCAATAGCTATAGCATTGTCTAAACCTATGGCAACATCTTTATTTGTTTCAGTATCTTTTCTTTGTTTTAAAACACCTAATGTAAAAAAAGAATCTGCATTAACGCCTTCTACACCAGGAAATTTGTCTCTAACTACTTTAGCTGCTTTAAATAAACTAGCTGAACCTCCTTGAAAAATTCTTGTACCAAAAGCGGCTTGTATAGCAACTTCAGGTGCTTGTTCTACGAAGTTCTCTAACACATACTGAGTACCTTCCTCAAAGCTTAAGCCTTTAGCCGCTGCTTGATTTGTTAATTCTGGAATTAATTGAGCTACTTCTGTTGCACTTTCTCTAACAGTTGTTGTAGCGGCATTTACACCTGGTTTAGTTTTAGATATTGCAAATACAGATTTAGCCAAATCTTTATAACCAGCCTTAGACATGTTTTTAGCCATTTCTCTTGCAATACCTTTATACCCAAAATATTCTAATGCAGTAGCTATAGTGCCTAAAGCTATAGGTATTCCTAACTCTTCTTTGTCTTCTTCTACTAGTCTATTTATTCTTTCTTCTTCTGTAGGTAAATCTTTATATAAGTTGTTTGCTTTTTCAATGTTGTAATCAGTTACCATGCTAGGTATAATAAGATTACCCATCATAGCTACACTTCCAGCAGGACCAGCAACAACGCCAGCGGCTGCAGCAGGTAAAACAGAAGTAGCAACGCTTGTTACGGCTGTACCTAATCCACCTACTAAATCCACCAAACTAGCTTTACCAGCTAACCCAGTAGATCCAGATCCTAATATACCTGCTCCTGTAGGATTTTTTGCTATTTCTTTGTAATTATCTAATATTGTTTTGTAATTATCTTGTATTTCTTTATTAAATAAATCTTTAGATTTTTCAGCTGCTTTATCTTGAAAATTTCTTTGTTGATCATTTAGCAAAACATTAGCTCCAACGCCGGGTCCTGTGTTTAAAGCACCTTGTCTAGATGCTGCTTCTGCAAAATTATATAACATAACCTTAGTTGAAGACCACATGTTATCTAATTGTTCTGGAACATTTCTACCTACATTGCGTAAAGCGTCTAATTCACTTAGTCTTTCACCTGTTGCAGGATCTACTAATCTATTTTGTTTAGGAAGTAAATTAGTATCTATTTCACCTGTTTCTATATATTTATTATAAGCTTCTTCACTAAATGTTTTACCATATTCAGGTCCTTTGTCAAATTGAAATTTTATAGAAGCTACATCTTGTGGTGTGTATTCTTCTCTTTTTTGTTGTATTCTTTGTTCAGGTGTTAACCCATCTTCTAAGTCTGCTCCTAAATTAAGTCTTGGTGATCCCAATAAACCAATGTCCGATTGCAATTCCGAATTTACGGTATCTGCCGCTGCAGGTGCAATCTCGTCCTCTACAACGGCTTCTGTCTTTACTTCTTCTTCGTCTTTATCTTTTTTTACAATATTATATGTAGATATATATTCATCAACACTAAGTCCTTTAGCTGTAGCAGCTTTTTCTACTTGTTCAAGTGTAAATTCTGTACCATTGTATTCAAACATACTTAATATTATTATTATTTTATTATGGAAGTTGTGTTAATATAGATTCGCTTAAAATAGAATCATTTTTTGAAAAATCTACAAAAGCTTGAGTTATTGTTTCTTGAGGTATTCCATATCCTACACCAATTGCTGAGAATATATCTTCAGGATCAGTCATACCGTATGGTATAAATACTTTTGGTCCATCACCTTTTTGAAACTCTAATCCAGGAACTTTATTATCGTCAACTAATATAGCATTTTCACCCGTACCAGAAACTTTTTCTGCTTCTTTGTTATCTGAAACAAAACCTAAACCAGCTAAAGCACTTATAATATTAGGATTTAAAACCGGTGAACTAACAGGGCCAACACCTTCTTTGCTTTCATCAGAACCTACATTTGTAGTTTCCATTAATGCATCATAGAACTTTCTTAAACTATTAACATTACTTTTTGTAGCACTAGGATCTTTACCATCATTTACTAATGTTCTATTTTTTACTCTTTGAGCTTCATTTTTTAATCTTAATTCTTCGTTTTTACGTCTATTAAAATCGTCATTTATAAATAAAGCTTGACCTTTTTGAATATAACGTTTTTCCATTTCATATTCAAGCTGATTGCGGTAAGATTTTTTACCTAAAATTCTATCATCTACAGGTGGCTCAAAACCATTAGCGCCTTCACCCGTGTTGTCAGCCATCATATCTACCTGAGATGGAGTAAAACCTAACCAATCAACAGCAAAACCTTTAGCGTTGTTTTTATCTTTAACATTCATAGAATTAGCACCAATGTCATTCATTGTTTGATTAAATGTATCTCTATAAGATCTTATTAATTCATCATTGCTACCATCATATATATTTCTGTCATATGCAGAAGTGTTTAATGCTTGTAACATATCTCTAGGATCAGCAGCTTTATAAACAACACCTGGTAATTTATCTGTATCTTTTAATGATACATCTACTTTTTCACCACCAATTGTTTTTCCTACTAAAAAATTACCATTATCTCTTCCTTCAACACGTAAATCATTATTAGGTGTTATTAGTGTATTAGCAAAATCTAATGCAGACATTGGATTATAACCTGATATTTTATCATTATTTAATCCTTGTTGATAATTCATTACCATTGCTGTCATTTGAGCTTTTGAAGCTTTTAATGCACCTACTTCTGCTAGCACTTCAGCTTTACCTCTAGCTCTTTGGCTAGAAGATAATGATTTATCATTTTCTATATTAGCATATGCGTCAGGTAAAAAATTAGCTGCATCTTGAAAATGTGTTTCTATACTGTCATAATCACTCATTCTTGGAACAATTAATCCTGAGTATTCTCTCATTTTCATTTGTTCCATAGCGTAATCTTCCATGTCCATCTTGCGTTGACGATCTTGTTCGTCACGCATGCGATCCATTCTAGCTCTATTCTGACCTATAGCATCTTCAACTGCAGTACCAATTCTTTTTGAAGTGTCTGCGTAATTTCCTGTGCCATACATTTTGGCCCACTCTCCTATTGTTGCCATATTATTCTCCTATTTTTCCAAATAAACCTTTACCACCACCAAAACCACCAGTAGCAGCTGTCATACCTGCGTCAAGTATACCACCTATACCGCCAACTAAATCTGCTGTAGCTTGTGATCTTGCATTTTTAGCAGCTTGAAATTGACCAGCTCTTCTGTTTAATATATCTTGTTGTCTACCATACTGCATAGATTGTACATTCATATCTCCTTGAGCTGCTAATTCTGATGCTCTTATATCTGTTTGAGCAGCAAATCGATCTGCAGCAACCTGTTGACCAACATTAAATTGTTGACCTTGGTTTTGTGCTGCCATATTAGCTAATGCAAATTGATTGCTAGCACCGAATTGTTGTTGAGCAAATTGATTACGTGCAGCAACATTAGATCTTTCCATTGCATTGTCTGCACCAAATTGAGCTAATGCAAATTGATTAGCTGATTGAGCGCCAAACTGTGCGGCTTGATTTTGTGCTTGAGCTCCAAATCTAGCGGCTTGATTTTGTGCTTGAGCTCCGAATTGTGCTGCTTGGTTCTGTGCACCTACATTAAATTGACCCTGGCTTAAATCAAATTGTGATGCTACATTGCCTTGTGCTAACTGTGCTCTTTGTAATTCAGATTCACCACGAGCTCGCATCATTTCATTAGACTTAACTTGTCTATCAATATCAGCAGATATACCTGCCTTAGACTTTGCTGCGGCTGCTGCTAATGCAGTAGCTCCACCAGCTCCAGTTCCTGCTTGTGCTGCTAAATCTTGAGAGGCTGCTAATGATTGATCAGCTTCTTGAGCTGCTAATTCTGCACCAGCTGTTGACACTTGAAGATTATTCATTGTGTTTGTAAGTCCCGTTGCTGCTCCTCTTGCTAAACCTGCAACATTTGTGCCTTGTGCAGTATATCCTTGTGAGTCATAACCTTGTGAGTCATAACCTTGTGAGGCTCCTAATCTTGCTACTTGACCTTGTGCTGCAGGACCTAATTGACCTACTGTTGCTGATTGTGCGTTAAAAGTTCCTGGCGTATAAGATCCACCCTCAAGTCCTGCTAAAGCATTGTTAAATTCAAAGCCTTCAACATTTCTTTCCGCTGTTTCAAAACCAGCTTTTGTACTTTTTTCTTCTCGGCGTCTTTTCCTGCCTCCAAAAAGTGAGGATACGCCTTTTGCTACTGCTCCCATTTAGTATTTCATTATTAATTCGTAAGACGGAGTTTCATCGCAATAATAATCCGCTTGTTTATATTTATCTAATAACATACCTTCTTTTGCCCAAGCAAATGCGTATTTATAACCCATGTCTTCAGCAAAATCAGTTGTAAAATCTACTAAGAGTTGCAATGCATCACTTCTGTCTGTGTCTTGATAAGATTTATCACTAACTACTACAGCTGGAATCGCAGTCTTACTGTTTGTCATCCATAGCCACATGGCTGCAATAGGATCATCTCCTTTGCAAACCATAAAGCCACCTAAGCCTTGTCTTTTTTCTTCTTGTTCGTCACCTACTTTAAAAGAGCCAGGTAACATATCACGAGGGAAGCCTTCGGCTTTATAAGCTTCCCACCACTTTGGTATTAAATCCCAATCGGATTCTTGTAATTTTCTTACTTGTAATTGCATATAATTTAATTTGATGAATTTACCGCTTCCGCGTTTAAAGCAAACAATTCTTTTTCTGTTGAAGCGTTTGCTATGGGTAGTGTTAATTTAATTGAAGCAAATGCACCTTTAATGCCACTTACTATTTTATTGTCTGTCTGTGTTAAAGTACCATTGACAACAATATAATTTGGTTCTGATGAACTTATCGGTGCGAAATACTTGCCTTCTTTTTCTTGAAAAGGAAATGTTACTATTGTTGCCATATTATCCTAGTTGAATTACGTTTATTGTTTGTGGTGCTACTGCTGAACCTGTTACTCTATTATTTGTTTTTGTAATTTCAATAGTAGTAGTTCTTTGAGCTCCGGTATTATTAGCTGGAGCAGAAACTGTAAAAGAAACTCCTGGAGATAACGATATAGCTACGCCAGAAGCAGCAGAATCTAAAGATAACCAAGAGGCGGTTGGAGAACCTGGTGAAGCAGATCCATTAACATTCCAAGTACTAGCTATATTTTGTAAACCACCAGCTTGAGGTAAATTTATTGTAGAAGTACTACCTAATGTTGCTGTAGCTGCTCCTACTGTTGAATCTACAACTGGATTTACAACTGTGGCTTGAGTAAGCACAGGTATAACTTGAGTTATTGCTAGTTGACCGAGCTCATTACCTAAAACAGGAGTTGATGTAGTACCAGTTGGAAAACCAGATAAAACATAACTATTATCAACAAGTATTTCAGTTGTTGCACATGTATATGTTATAACAACGGTTCTAGTACTTGCTAAATCAAATGGAGAATTATAAAAAGCTGTACCTATAGCTGTTGTTGCTCCACTTGATTGAACAGGTGTACTGTAATTGACAGTTCCACCAGTTGGCGCCGCTACATTACCTTGATTTAATTGTAAGGTATATTTTAATGTTGCTGATCCATTTACTGTTATTGTTCCAGCTGTTGCTGTTGAAGGAACTGTTATTGGTAAAGTGTAAGTTAAATTATCTAAACATGCACTACAACCTCCAACTCCACTCCTTACATTTGTTAAAGTTCCAGGATTAGTAGAGGCTGGCATTCCAAGTGTACTAACAGTTACATTAGCTGGATCTATATAATAGTTATTTTCAACAGCTGTGCTAAATATAATACTATTACCTCCAGAATTATTAAATACTCGTGAAGCTGGAGTTATTGAAGAGTTTGAAACAGTATCTATAATGTTTACAGTTAATAAAGCTACAGTAAATGCTAAAGCAGCACCTGTGCCTCCTATGTTTAAAGTTTGTATACTATTAGCATTTCCAACAATATGTTGAACTAAAAATACTAATCTTCCATCTGTAGATTCAAATGGAGCAGTTCCAACAGGGTTTGTTATACTTAAACTACTTCCAGAAGCTGCTGTTAATGTTACGTTATTTACATTATCAAAAGCAAATTGAGAATTTAATGGTGAAACAAAAATAGCCCATTGAACATTATCACCTTGCTTAGCTTGAACTGTATTAGCTCCATTAAACACAGAATTAGGTGCAGCACCGTTTAACTGTAGTGTTGTTGTAAAAGATGTTGCTAGAACTGGTAGTGTTCCTGAAGCACTTATATCTGTTTCTATATACTCTAGCTCCCAGCCAGTATCGCCTTCATAACTTAAACTGTTATATTGTTTTACAAGTGATGGAGCATCATTAAATATAGGTATAACATAAGATTCTTGTGTTCCAGAGTTATAAAAATTATTTCTAGTTACATTAGTACTATGATGTTGCCATAATTGACCATTATTAAAAGTATAATATGTATTGTTTAAAGATAAACCACCTTCTTGTTTGTAACCTCTAAAACTTGTCCATCCACCTGATCTATCATCAAATGTTACTGTTAAATAACCATCTGACGCTGTTGCTGCATTTGTATCTTCATTACTATCAAAGCCTTCACCTATAATAGTTAATTCATACATGCGACTATATTCATCATAAGATCCTATAACAGATGTAGATTGTTTTAATGCATCTCTAAAAAAGTCACCCATACCTACTTGAGATATTTCAGTAATACCATTTTGAGATAATCTTAATACAGTACCTCTATTTTTATCAGTAAAATATCTTGAAAAACCAAAGCTTGCAAAAGACTGAGGATCATTTGATATACCAAACTCACCAGCAAAAGCAGCTACTGTTCCTAAAAACTGTGTATTACTTGTTACAGGTACTGCACCACCTTCAGCTGAGTATATAAAATTTTTATCAATAGGTGATCTAGATACTTTATCTTCTTGAAATATTAATATTTGCGTATCATCAACAAACATTTTCTGTACAGAACCATTTAGTGGATCAAGAGAGATAGTTAGACCACCTTCAGATTCATTAAATTGATTTATATAGTTAATACCAGTTCTAGAGTTTAAAAGTCCGCTAGAATGTATAAGAGTATTATTTCTTCTTTCTTGAGTAAAATTTTCTTGTACTACATAAGCTCTAACACCTACATCAAAAAATGGTTCATTAAATCCAGCTCTAATTCTATTTATTTCAATATGATCATCGCCTGAACCGCCTGGATCAAAAGTTAGTAATATGCAATTAAAAAAACTTATGTTTATAGCTGTTGTAATTGCACTTGACCCATCATCGTTTAATACTCTACCTCCTGTAGATGTTTCAAAAAATATATCTAATTCAGAACTAACAGGTTCTGTTTCAAAAACACATAAACCAGTAGACACAGTGTTACCTGAATTATCTAAAGTAGTAACATTAGCTTTTCCACTTGGATTTTGTATAGATTGTACTGAAGTTAAAGCTGCATATGGAGATGTATAAACATTTCCACCGGCTAAATATTTAGGATAAACAGATACATTACATGGAGATATTGTTGCTGAAGTACTAGGAGGTATAGCAGCTGTTTGATCTCTAGGTATTTTATTTATACTATCACCAAGTCTTTCTACTTCATTAGCACCATTGATTACTGAAATCCAATTATAATATTCTTGCTCACGTTGCTTTACAACAACTCTATATGAATAAGCCCAGGATGGTATTTGTGTTGTGTCTGTAAAGCTTATTCTTAATGCATTAAAAGCAGTTGCTGATGATGCATTACCATAACCTGGATCTATAAAAACAGTATCAGTACCAGAGCTAGATAATATAACAGGTGATTGTCTACCAAATTTATCAGCTAATACAATACCTACTTGATAAGTTCTTCTTGATTTAACAGACTGATTTTTTAAAGGACCAGTGCTTCCTGTATTTCTAGAATCTTGATCATTTGTTTTTGATACAGTAAAAGCTATATTTGGTATATCAAAGTTTTGTAAAAAGTTTCCATAAACTAATCTACCACCTGCAACTTCTTGTGCTTTAGCTTTAATAGGTACAGCATCATAAACTCTAGTAAGTTGATCACCTGGTAGAGTTCTAAACGGATCAGTTGAAGAATATGTAAAGTTTACAAAAGTTTCTGTTGTAACTTCTTGATCATCAACAACATATAAAGTACCTGATCCAGACTCTTTATATATTAATTCAACACTTGTAATACCATATCCGGTTGGCGTAGGTATTTGTAGTTGTACTTGATTTATTGCATTAACAAAAGTTTCTATTTCACCAAAATTTGATAATGAAGAACTTATTGTATCAGTTTCATTTAATCTTGAAAAAAGTATAGGTGAAAAAGGAGCTAATACACTATATTCACTATCTTCAAATTGCCATCTGTACGAAAACCTAATAAGTTTATCTTCCATAAACGTAGAAGATATAGCTGGATCTCCATCAGATCCATCTTTTCTAACAGCAGCAACAATGGTTGGTGATTCATACGGCGTAAACTTAGCTACAGATATTAAATTATCTATATCACTAGCAGCTGTATAATAAGATGTATTATTTCTTGCAGTTACTACATTTATTTTTCTAGGATAATTTCTATTATCAGTCCAAAATAAAAGATCATCAACTATATTTATACCTGTTACAGGAAAGTTTTGATGTAAATTTAATTGTGTTGAAACTATTAATGCTGTAAGTTGTTTTGTTTTTTGATCATACTCAAATAAACCGTGTTGACCACTATTTGTCTCATTGTATATTGAGTTTGTGGTAACAAGAAAATATATTTTTTCATTACCAGTATCAGCAACTTGACCTATACATTTACCATTAGCAAGTCCGCTTTGTGCTACTAATTCATTACCTAATAAATTTTCAACAGCACCAACATCTGAGCTTTCTGATTGCCCGATATTAATATTAAAACCTTCT
>Ga0208023_1000133_pt1 | contig 17980 bp, 22 predicted proteins | sample Colrivmet1370A02_FD_187625 | JGI IMG/M metagenome (GOLD analysis project Ga0208023, IMG submission 187625) | Estuarine microbial communities from the Columbia River estuary - metaG 1370A-02 (SPAdes) (version 2) | ecosystem: Environmental > Aquatic > Marine > Intertidal zone > Estuary | place... | reverse complement strand
CCGTTGACACGGGAGATAACTAAGAAGACAACCACAGAGAGGAGGGAAGTCAGGATAGCGGTGAGCGCGTACTGGGCACCACCGTTCTTGGGGACCTTTACGATCTGGGTAATGGTCCAGCGAACGAAGTCCATCCACGACATGGCAGCGGCGAAAGAGAAGCCACCGACAATCGAGTTGAGGGTCTGGGTCTGGAGTTCCTGAGTGACAAGGTTTACGGTCTGGAGAGCGGCGGCCGACATAGTGTTTGTTATACTATACAAGACGAAAAAAATTATTCTTTTGTAACTTCTTCTTTTTTTACTATTTTTTTAAATCGTTTTGCTTTTAATGTTTTTGTTTTTGAAAATAATTGTTCATCATCTGATGAATCATCACTAGAGCTTGAATCTAAGTTTGAAGTATGTAACTTAGTCTTATCAGAAAAATTCCATCCTTCAGGTTCTGAGATGCTCATTACTATTAATAGCATTTTTTAACATGTGTTCTGTCGGATTTTGGGGTTCCCAACTGTTCCAACGATCATAGGCTTCATTCATCTTGAGTAACGTCATATCATTCCCTGAATATCTTTCAAACGGTGGGCATTCATCGTCAGAAACAACTTCCATTTCTTCGTCAGAATCCTCCTCTTCGTCGTCATCTTCTTGGTAAACTTCAGGAAACATAGAACCCGTCTCCTGACCAACTGTGTACATTGCACAGTATTTCATTGCATATTCCATATCTTCTGGGAGAAGTGTATCTCTTCCACAGGCTTTGGAATATTCTGCTGCAAGTAAAGTACTTTGCTCTAGAACGGGTAGGAGAAGGTTCGTCATGGTATTAATGTATTGCTCTGCCATTCTGTCACCAGCATCACCGAAGCCAGTTTGCATATTCATCTTTAGTATTTGAGATCAAAAATAGTTTTCGCAGTTCCCTCACCCACACGGAGGATGTTATAGTTTACGGCGTATACTCGAACCTGTCTTGGAAAATCTATACATGGTGTCAGACTTAGGTTTAGAATTTGTTCTTTCACGAGACTGAAATTGACCTGTCCAGTTGGATACCATTCTTCTGGTTGTAAAGCGAAACTGTATGAATAGAACCGTCTAATGAGTTGGGTTTTTGAGTGATGTATAGCGGCCTGAACAGCCTTAAGAAATGTCATAGTCCCAGTGTCCTTGGTAATGATTTCCTGACCATCAAGAGTAAGTGTAAGATGATCCAAGTTCTCCCAAAGTATATACTTATTCCCAGTTTCTTCCAGTAAACCATCATAATCAAAAGGGGTAACGAAGTTTCCCTCGAAGTTTGAATTTGCTATAGTGGGTTTACCAACACTTGTGTCGTATCCACTAGTAGCATTGACATTACTCCCGTGTCTCTGAACAACGAAATATAACTCTTTCACTGGGTTTACAAAATCTAGTTTAAATTGCCCTGTATTGACACCCAAACCTACATCAAAAACATTCTGTTGAATTTGTGTGATTAGGTAATCTCGCCTTGATTTTTGCATTTTAATTCTTTCTTCACAATCTACATGTACAACTTCTGCACAGAGTTGGAAATCTATAATTTTCTTTGTCTCCCCCGAAATATCAGCATAATCTCCAGATGTTAGAATAACAATCTCCTGTGCAGTCCGCAATTTGAATTCAACCTCAACTTCCTGACGGTTTATAGCACATAGAGGTATAGCAAGTTCTGGGTGATTGTAAAAGTAAAATGGTAAGTCTACAAAAAAACTGATATCTGCATCATTTCCTAAAGCGTTTCGGGCAGCAATCAAAGGGTTTGAAACACGTATATGTGCCGTTCTCTCTGGAAACTTACCAATAAGTTCTTCTAGAGCATTTTGTTTCGTTTGGGTAACAAAATGTTCGGAATAAATTTGAAGATAATCACTTGTCAAACGCTGAATAACCTTACCACCGATGATTAGGTCTACATGTTCTATGAGGGCGTGTCCAGCTGATTCTACATAACAACCCGCTGCTAAGATAATTTCAGGTAAAGTGACCTTTAAACTCAGGGTTTTCAGTAAATCACCTTGATTTTGGGGGATTTTAAACTTAACAATACTACCAAAGTCAGCTTCATTCTCTGGATCTAGATCCACATATTCATTTGAAAAGTTTGTATGTTTTTTAAAACTCTCCAAAAAATGACTATAGTCTGGGTCTAACGTAAAGAACTTCTCTTGAGGTCCTGAAGACATCAACTGAAGTTCACCAGCCATTACTACTATATCAATCTAAAATTTTAAACCAGCTAATCCACTATTGATTCTCAACACGTTATAATTAACAGCATACACACGTGTCTCACTATCACTATCCACATATTTTGGATCAATTGTTATCTTAAGCAGTTTGTGTGATATACGACTCATGTTAACCTGTCCAGTTGGATAATAGACCTCAGGTTTAAGTGAGAATGAGTACATACCAAACTTAGCTGGACCGAATTTATCTAAAACTCCATCAGTAGAAAATGGAGCACCAGGTTCAATTGTACCAGAGTATGGTGAATTTACATGGTGTTTTAGAGATTGTTCGTATGCAAGAAATTTTGTGTTTTGGTTGAACACTACCTCGTTATTAAATCGAAGTTCAGCATTTGTTATCGTATTATATTCATTTGGGTAATTGTTTTGAAAAGAAACGTCAGATTGAGAAACAAAGAAAAGTTCTTTGACTGGGTGTTTGAAGTTGAGCATAACTGATTTTGTAGTATCACTAGCTTTCATCTTGAATTTAGACATTTGTACCTGTGTAATGAGATAATCTAAAGGTCTCGACTTCATGAAATTACTTTCATCTGGGGATACATAGATAAACTCTGTATCCATCGAGAACTTCGGAATTGAAGCAACGTCAGTCACCAAAGAACCACGAAAAGTGAGTTCAGAAAGAGGTCTAGTCTTAATTCTAACCTCCACAACTTGTTTTGTTAGGGCACACGTTGGTATAGCTAGGGATGGATTTCTATAAAAATAGAATGGAAGTTCTAAAAAATAGGTGTAATTTGTACCAGAAGCATAACTCAAAATATTACCATGTCCAGTTAAAAAGTATATTGTCTGGTCTACATCATCACTTGTATTGTAAAGTTGTTGATGCATGTAAATATACTCTCCTGTGAGTCTTTCAACCATTTGCCCCCCTATAAGAAGGTCTGCATGCTCGATTAGATGAGTTATAACAGAAGGACACCATATGTTATCATTTGAGCCACTATCCTCCGGAGTTGGGTCTTGGAGAGTTATTTTCAACGTGAGGTTCTTAACCAAATCACCTTTATCACCAGGTACTCTACATGTAATGGTCTTATCAAAATCTATATCTCCATCAAATTGACTCTCAACATAATCAAAAGCAAATTTTGAATGTCTTTTGAAGTTTGTTAGAAAGTATGAAAACTGTGGTTCACCTGTGAGCCATTCATCTTGGACCCCAGTGGCAGCAAGTCTCAGACGACCAGCCATTCCTAATGTATATGAGTAAAATTTTGTTAAATAAAACGAAACACTACAGTAGAATGAATCTCCAGTTGAAGAAATTCAAACCTGAGAGTATCACAGACGATCGGGTATGTGTTTTTATTGGAAAGCGTAATACTGGTAAGTCGACCCTGGTGAAAGATATCATGTATCATAAGAAACATCTGCCTGCAGGTATTGTTCTTTCAGGAACAGAAGAGGGGAACCACTTTTATTCGGAATTCATTCCTGACTTGTTTGTTTATGGTGATTACGATCGAGATGCTATCGAACGAGTTATGGCCAGGCAACGTAAATTGGTGGGTAATGGGAAAAAGAATTGTGGAGCCTTCATGCTTCTGGATGACTGTATGTATGACAACAAGTTTCTCAAGGATACATGTATTCGGCAATGTTTTATGAATGGGCGACACTGGAAGATCTTCTTCATGTTAACGATGCAGTACTGTATGGATTTACCTCCAGCACTTCGAGCAAACGTTGATTATGTCTTTCTTCTCAGGGAGAACATCCTTCAAAATAGAGAAAAGTTGTACAAATCGTTTTTTGGCATCTTCCCCTCATTTGATATGTTTAACAAGGTAATGGATGCCTGTACAGAGAATTATGAATGTCTCGTGTTAGATAATACGGTAAAGTCTAACAGGATTCAGGATTGTGTATTTTGGTACAAAGCGAGTCTAAGGAAAAACTTCAGGGTGGGTGGTCCAGACTTATGGAAACTTCATCAAAAGATGTATAACCCCAAACACATGGACCAAAAAGAACAAGATGCTAAGAAGGCGACTAAGAAAACAAACCTCAAGATCACAAAGACTAAGTAGGTGCGTCTCGATAATTGTTCAAAAAACTATGGGTATATTAAATGGCTTCAGATCGGATGACTACCATGAATTTGGCAGACGACGGGGAAGGAATGGTACCTTTAACGGATAAACCTTCTACAGCCTTTGTCCCTAATCAAGCGTACAATCAACCTGAAAAAAATGTGAGTCAAAGTAAAGAGACGATGGATTCTACACCAATTAATGATATTATGATGGACCCACCCCAGATGACCGAGGAGCCCCGCATGCAGGGTATGATGCCCCAGATGACCGCTCCCCAACCTCAGGGAATGCACGCTGCTAACGGCCAGGCCGAGAAGCCCGAAAGTAAGAACCCCTTAAACCTCACTGACGAGCAGATGGCTGCTGCCCTAGTTGCTGCCTGTACCGCTCTTGCCGTGAGCAAGCCTATTCAGGACAAGTTGGCGACTTCTATCCCCAAGTTCCTTAACGAACAAGGGGGTAGGAGTATGGTTGGCCTTGCCACGACAGGTGTCGTAGCTGGTTTAGCTTTTTACATTGTAAAGGACTATGTCATTAAGCCCTAAACAGGTCGTTCCCAACCCATATTACTATAAATCGAGTTATCAATACCCGAATAATACGTCGCGAGTACACCAATAGTGAATGTCCCCGCTAATAAGGCGCTCAATTTAAGCTTCTTATTAGTGTCAGCTGTGTGATCGGTAATAGCATCCTTAGTCTCACCAGAAATTTGGTTGATAAAGAAAGTAGCAATTAACGCAATGAATGTAGCCGACAAGAAGAATACCCTGTCTACAGCGAGTCTGGGGATATTACCAATTGCAAAACGAATGATATTTGGTATCATAACAGTCATCCATACGAGATTCACGTAGTAGTTCTTAGACACGAGGGGTACAAGGGTTGTAGCATACAAAGCCAACCAATACGCGATGGCAGTGAGTAAAATGTTCACTGGTGTCTTCATTTAAACTAGAGTGAGATTATTTATCCTGAATATGCTGACCACAAAATTCTGTTCTCTGTGGTATCTGCTGGTAAATGTCTAGATGTACGCATATATTTCGAAGTTCAACGTAATTTTTCCAGAACTCTGGTGAATGAGAATATTCATCTACTGTTGAGTGAGCCAATTCATGTATAAGAACATGAAAAATCTCATTCGTTTTGCCATCTAAGCATAAAACTATTTCACCCCCTTTGTTTGTATTGGATCCTACGGAACCGTTCATTCTCTTTAAACCGGTTATCGGTGTAGGACGAACAAGCATTTTAAATTTTTCATTTCCTGTGTCCCGAATGTGCTCTCTAAGAATACGATACTTCTCCTTTACTTCGACAAGCTCCTGGGGTTCTCTAGTCGTGTAAAGTATAAAGAGGTTAATGAGTAGCAAGAGTAATATCATCTCTTATATACAAAGATAAATTTACTATATAACTCCGAGATGGGATTCCCTGTTAGTCCTTCCCAAAGTTGTAAGCTAAACCCCAACTCTTCTAGATGTGTGACCAAAAGGTCTTTAAAAGCCACCGGCTCTGATTTTGGACCATCCGCATAATAAGGTGTGTCGACCAGGTTTACAAATAATTTTTCACCAAAACCACCATTTCCATGGTCTTTTAGTTTGAAAAAATTACCAGTTTCATCAATGAGTGGTGTTTTAAAAATAATTTTTTCTGAATCTGGAATGATACCTATAAGAAGTCCACCAGGTTTTACCCTCTTTTTTATTTCACGGATAGAACTGAAAAATAAACCTTTACTGGCAAAAATATAATGCAGTGAAAAGTTAAAACACACGATATTAAACGCTCTGTTTGGACAGTTATGAATATCACCCTCATAAAAGTTTACGCGCATATGCATATTTTTTGCACGTGAACGAGCCTCTTCTAGGGCTGATGGCTCTGGGTCACACATGTTAATGTTTACCCCACACTTGTGCCATTTTTGAAGGTCTCCACCGAAACCACACCCTACATCAAGAATGTGTTCACCTTCTTTTGAAACGGATTGGATAAGATTTCTTTTAGCATCATTGTGATTTTTACGAATTACTTCCATTTCATATTATGGAATAATAAGGTTTATTTCTTTAGGTTTGATCGCTTCACTAAGGTGCCAATTAAACAAATAATAGCTTAAAGTTTTAAGCCAACACATAAATATAATGTCTCTTGAATCAGATTACACCACTGTACCCGGTCAGATCTTTGCTTGTCTATCCATTGTCGGTCCTGAGTGCCCTCAAAAGAATGAGAAGTTTGGTATTAAGATCCGTGGTGCATTTGCCACTCGTGATGAGGCCGCTAAGCACGCTGCACGTCTACAGAAGGAGGATGCCACTTTTGATATTTACGTAGTTGACATGTATAAGTGGCTTTTGATCCCTCCCGATTCTGATAAGATTGAAGATGTTCACTATACCAACGATAAACTCGAAGAAATTATGAAGGGGTACAGGGATAACCAGTCCGAGGCTGCTCGTATGTTTAACGAACGTAAAACAGCGATGATGGCTGAGAAGAATCATTTCGTATCAGGTGATGATAATTCTAAGTTTTACAACAAGCCCGATGAGGCTCCTATCTCTCACCCAGCCGAGGTCCTCGAACGGCTCAAGAAGGAAAAGCCTGACACTCCCATGGAGGAGCTTGTAAAGGAGGCTGATGAGATTGTTGCTGAGGAGATGAAGCAGCGTCAGAAGCAGCGCGAGGAGGAGGCGTCGAGGGATGCTAAGTTGGAGGAGGTAAAGGAGGAGGGAGAACCCGAAGTTTCTTCTGCGTAAATAATATTCATATACATTAAATAAAAATGCTTCGTATAATTCTAACAATATTGTTAGTCGGAGCTTTCTTTATTTTGTTTTTTAAACCAAATTACAATTTAAAAAACAAAACATATTCAGGTTCAGAACCGACGGATACCAGTACCGATGAGGTTTCAACAACGGATGGTTTCGTCGAAGATACACACAGGGGTCCCATTCTTTTTGGGCGAGATGGAATCCCCCCAAGATATGGTGATATCGGTACATTCGTTGCTTATTCATCTATTCCGGAGACTAACTGGTTAAGTGGATTTCCGCAAAAGGGTGTGAATAATGACATGTATGAGGACACAGATACAAAACTTTCTACTCGTATAAGGGATTTGAGTAAGTGATTAGGTGTACCTGAGGATGACTGGTTGCATCGTCTTTCCCATAAAAAATCCTAAAAGAAATACTGCAAATGCAATAATCCATGTGGATTTATCGATATCGGTAAAAGGGTCGAATTTGCCAGATTGAGGAGGGGATTGCGGGTAATTCATTTCACTTGGATGAAAATAATACGGTTGATCTTGAATCATTTCATCCTTATTATTATCTTCATTCTTCTCCTGAATTAAAGGGTCAAGGTTTGGGCTATACTCAATAGGATTACCAATGTCAGTTTCCATTTCTAATATAGAATCTGTTTTTTTTAAGCTGATTCTTCCTCACTTTCACTCGCTTCCTCGTCATCTACCACGAAATCCTTGAGATTACCATTATCATCAGCGTCTTCGTCATAATCGTCATCACTACCTTCTTCTGAGTTATATTCATCTTCAGTATCAATTACTGAATCATCTTCGAAATCTTCGTGATCATCTGTAGCATAATCGTCATCTAGTACAGTTTCTACTGGTATATAAAGAACGGGCTTCTTTATAACCCTACCAAAGCGAGAACGAGTACTAACTACCATTTATATACTTTAAACACTGTTCTGTTTAAGTATCTTTAGGGTGAAGTTTACTAGTTATTTTAGGGAGTAAGATGTGAGTTCTTCCACTGTTCTTCTTACATATTGGACATTTTTGTTTTATTTTGTTTTTAGTAATGACATACGACATAGTTTTATTCTCATGTACACCAGAAATAGTCTCACAGTAGTTAGATGTGGTTAACACTAAAAAATTGTTTTTATCCCTAGTTACATTAACCACACGTGTATCATCGTTACACTTCATATTCTTATTAATGAAGTTTTCAAGATCTGGTTTTACGTCCATCTGTTTAATTTCTGGTTTTTCTACAACTTTTTTGATTTCCGGGCACTTACTGATAACCTCCTTTTTAGGGTAAAGTTTATCAATAATGTCACTCGTCAATTGATGTCGGCGACCACAAAAGTATTCACAAAAGCCATCACGACGTCCCAAAATAGTTTCATGTCGACTGAAACATTTCTGGAGAATGAACTTTCCACTAAGTATAAACCATACATGATTCGAACTATGATTTCTTTTTACATTTTCACAGTATCTAGAAGTCGTCGCCGCGAAATACGTTTCTTTGTTTTTGAATAGTTTAGTGAGATATGCACCCCCTTGACCCTCCATATTTTTTCGAATAAACGTTTCGATTCGGTTTTTCAATTCCTCATCATAAATTTCATTATTAGTTTGATCTTCTAGAAAAGAATCCTCCTTGACTCGTATAGACACTGAAGGTGATTCCACTGAAACTGTGCTAGGTGCGTCAGTTCTAACAGCTGACATTTTAAGAATTTCAACTGACGGTTCTTGACTTATTCTCACGAGAGAACCAACCTTGTAAATAAAAACTGGGAGATAAGCCAACTGATCAACCCTACCATGTTCACAATCCTTACACCCATGACCTCCACATGCTTCATGTTTTGCTCGTTTGTATGACCATGGCATCCTAAATCCACTCCCTTTAGTTTTCCTACGTGTGTCACCATACACAGATGAATCAATAATTTCATTCCAATCCATATCACCTTTAAATTTAGAGAGAGAGACTAGAATATGTTGACGGAGTGCGACGGCTGAAATTTGATCAACCACGAAATTTGGCCAATTGAGATGTACACCCGTTTTCATTAGATCTCCAGACACCTTTGGTGGTGATACAGAAACGAGACATTCTTTACCACCATGAAATTTAACAGTTTCACAAATATTTTTAGATATATCACGTATATCGTCAATACCTAGGGGATCGACATCTTTATAGTCGATATCAACGAAAAAGTTATAGGTCTCACTCTTTTGCTCGACGACGTAAATTCTCTCACCAGATTTTACAGACTCTATATACTTATCGTAAAATTCATTCAATCTATCAAATGGCACTGAGAGTTTACCCCCGTCCATGAGCACATGTGATAGATTGGTAGCATTATTGAATTTTTGGGAAGTGTACCAATTCTTAAACATACCTTATTATTGTTCTTCATCTCTAAACCATTTCATACATGAGACGTCCTGATATTCTTGATTTTGAGAAATTTGCTTTTTAAAAGTAAGTAATTCGTAAACCGTTTTACTTTCATTATCTTTGTACCACTGCTGAATCTCTTCTTCACACAGTCCTCGGTTCTTCTCAAGTAGTTCACCAATCTGTCTTAAAATAAAAGCCTTGGACTTCATTATTTAATAGAGAAGGTTTTTCTATTGTGAGAACTTATACACGCATAAAATTGGGGATTCTTAATGACATTATCTATGATCAACTTCCATCGTTTACGTCCATTGAATTCTTCTAGTGTATCATAGCTCATGAAGTCATTTTCATCGTGGGTTTTACGAATGGGTTGATTGTTCATTTTTTTGATTTGTGTTTTGTGTTTTTCTTCGTAAAACTTACGAATTTGTGTTTGTTGTTCTGATCGATTGTAATTGACAAAGAATATGAATACGTTATATTCTAGGTCTACTGTTGGGCTTTCTTTATGTATAAATTTGAATTCTGTATATTCACCATTTTTTAGTGACACGACACCACGTGTCTCTTCTTCTAATTCTCGTAGGGCACATCTCAAGGGGTTGTAAATTTCCCGTCTTCTACACCCACCCGTTACGAAAATCCAATCTTTAAATCTCCAGTCTCTTACTGTGAGAAATCTCGGTTTCCCATCGGTAAAAGTAACCGGTACTGCAATCGCTTTGTACTTCTTCATTGCGCATTCGCAAGTTATAATAAGTGGATATGATTATTCTTCGGATTTTTCATCCACCTCATCGATATCTTCAAGCTTCTTTTCAGGTACAGGAACTGGAGCAGAAACTGGCTCCGGGGGTGGAGCTAAGTGTCGAACGACCTGGGCTGAGAAACCTTTAAAATTGTCAATATCCTGTTTAGCCTTGTTTAGCTCTTTAAACATGTAAATCATACCAATTGCAAAAACGATCGCTGCAACGATGAGTAGGGTGTCTTTATTGACTGGAACCATTTATAAAAGAAAATGTCATTTTCTTTTTAAGCTTTCTACATCACGGCACCCATCTTAGTCTTACCAGCAGTGGGGCATTCGTATGGGCTCTGGGCAAATTGAACGGCTTCGTAATGCGCATTTTCACACGATTTGCTTGTTGGTTGTGTGGGTTGACCAACAAACTTTTCGAGTGTCCTGGAGTTAGGATCGTACGTCAATACAAAAACGATGGCAAGTAGGAAGACAACCTTCCACAACATCTTTATTAATTAGTTAGAATATAATAGACCACCCATACCATTTTCAATACGGAGGACGTTGTAGTTTACGGCATAGAGGTTGTCGTCTGAGTCTTTGGTATCGTTGATGATACGAGCCGAATCAAGACGGGAGAAGTTTAGGCTGCCAGTAGGCTGAAGCTTGCCAGAATCGAGGCAGAATGGGTAGAAGAACAGAGTCTTGGCTGTTCCTAAAGACGAGTTAGTGGCGTGATAATACGAAGTTACGGTGGAGAAGTTGGGATCAGCAAATTTGTAATCAGCAACATCGGTACCATTGATTTGAAGCTTGAGCTTGTTGTTATCATGGAGAATCTCCAAAGCAGACGCCTTACCGGCGGCGATGTACTTCACGGGGTGGTTGAAGTTGAGCTCCTGGATCTTGGAAGTGGAGGCAACCGACTTCTGCACCTGGGTGATGAGCATGTTCTGGGGCTGGGAAGCGAACACTTCACGTTCATCAGTGTCAAGGTAGGCGTAGTTGGTGAAAACATCCCACTTGTCGGTAGCCGCCGCGGAGCCCCAAGTGATTCGGAGCTCGACATCGTGGTACTGGAGGGAGATGAGAGGGATGGCGGTCTGCCAGTTTTCACAGAAAGCAAACCTGAGGGGATAGAACCTGTAGGCTGTACCGCCGTTGACCAGATCAGCCGAAGGTGATTTGGAAGCGGTGGTCGCAGAAAGACGGGGCGCAACCAGGGTAGAGTAGGTGGAATCCTGTTCATCAATCACCTGACCACCCACGAGGAGTTCAACCTTGGAAATTTTTGTTAACCAATCGGCTTGAGAATAAGGCATGGTCTTGACACCATTATTGGGGACGAGGTAGACATATCCGAGCATATCACCCTTGCGCTCGAAGCGGACGGTGGACATACCACCATTCGCGACATTGCCTTGAATGACCTGACGCTCGACAGTTTGGGAAAAGTTTGTATGACGTTTGTAGGTGGAGCGGAAGAAGCTCACCTCGGGCTGACCGACGAGGTGCACATCCTGAGCACCGACGGCTACGAGTTGGGCAATACCACCAGACATTTTATAATATAGTGAGAGTTTATTTTTAAGCTAGGAAGACTTACAAACTGGGATACAATTTGGAAGAAATGAGGATGAAACTTACGCGGTTGGAAGAGTTGGCCAAACTGGATTCGATGGATCCGCTGTATTCGCAGGGAGGTCACGAAGTGCCTGGCGGTAGTCAAGCCATTCTTGTTTCTTTTCTGGAGTGGTATGGGGGAAGTCCGCGACGACGTATTTATCTGTTTGGTTGAGGAGGGTGTCCCTCTCGGTACGAAGATTTTGTAGGGGTTGGTTATTGAACAACTCCTGAAGTTTTGATTCAAATGCCTCAAATGATGGCTTCGTATAACCTGATGGTACATTTAGAGATTCAAATACTTCCTCTGTAGTTTCACCGTTGCCATAATTTAATGTCCTAACATTTATCAAACTATACATAGCCTCTGGTATTAGTGTTAGTCGAACATAAGGATCAAGTATATCCATAATACTATTTCAATAGAAAATTAATTTAAGGAGAACTCGCATAATCGTATTATATGATTTACGAGTTTGAAGATGTGTTATCATCTGAACTATGTAAAGAAATTATACAAAAATATGAATTAGATGACAGAAAACGTGTAGGTGTTTGTAGTGGTGGACTTAAAAATCAAAAAAAGAAAGTAAGTTTAGATTTATGTTTCAATGTATTGGAGGAATGGTCTCTTATTACTGATAGAATTTTCAAAACTGTGGAAAATCATATTAAGACGTTCGCACGTGAAATAATTATAAATGGACCTCTATCTGAAGATGATTATTTTAGTTGTTTGGGTCCAATCTCTACACCTTGGATGAATATACAACGCACAGATAAATCCGGTTTTTTTGATTGGCATTTGGATTATAATTCAGATGAAGATCGTCTGATTGCTTTTATATTTTATCTAAACACACTCGATGAAGAAGATGGTGGAGAAACCGAATTCTATAACGGCAATAAAATTAGACCGAAAGAAGGTAAACTTATTATATTTCCAACTGATATTGTTCATGTTCATAGAGGATGTATGGTAAAAACTGATAAAAGTAAATATATAATCACTGGATTTATATGTGCTAATAATAAGCCTTTAATCGAGAACGTAGAGGCCATGAACGCCAACGGCATCAGCGAGGCGGAGGTGACGGCGATTGAAGACGCTCGACCTGAAGATGTTTCAGTGTTCCATAATATATCAACTACAAAGCTCCCGAAAATCCGACCACTAGGCTCGAGCGGTCTCATGGTGACCGAGGTATGCCTCGGGACAATGACGTTCGGAGGTCAAAATACTCAAGAAGAGGCACATGCGCAGCTGGACTACGCCATAAAGGAGCGTGGTGTCAACTTCATCGACACCGCTGAGATGTATCCCTGCCCACACGTTGATAGGGCCGGAACCACTGAGGAATATATCGGTAGATGGTTCGAGAAGAACCCCGAACTTCGCTCTGAGATCATCCTCTCGACAAAAGTGACGGGACGACCACGAAATCGCCTCGATCGTGACTCCGTCATCGCGGCATGTGACGCATCACTACACAGGCTCAAGACGGACTACATCGACCTCTATCATATCCACTGCCCTGACCGATATACAGCTAACTTTGGTCAGAGAGTGTATGACCCCACTAAGGAACGTGTCGATGTGCCCATCAAGGAGACCGTCGCCGCACTCGGTGAACTCATCACCACGGGAAAGATCAGGCACTACGGTTTGAGTAATGAGACCACTTTCGGTGTCTGTGAATACGTTCGCGCCGCGGATGAACTTGGGGTGCCGCGACCAGTGTCCATACAGAACTCATTATGTCTCTTGGACCGCACGTTCGAGACGGAACTCGCGGAGGCGTGTGCACCCAACCAATACAATATCAGCCTACTCCCATATAGCCCCCTCGCGGGTGGGGCTCTCTCCGATAAATATGTACACGCATATCGCGATAAAAAGCCCGTGGATGGGCGCCTCCATAAGTATCCAAATTTTATGCCGAGGTACATCAATGAGGCGTGCATGTTAGCCACACAGGGATATGCGGGAATTGCGAAGGGGGTTGGTATATCACTCGCGACGCTCTCATTGGCGTGGTGTCGCACCAGATGGTATTGTGCGTCCACGATTATAGGTGCGACCACCATGGAGCAATTGAAAGATAATATAGATGCATTCGACACTAACCTGGTGACACTGAGCGAAGAGACGCTAGAATTTATCGATAGTGTGCATTTCGAAAGGAGGGACCCATGTCTGATCCCAAACTTTACGGAACCAACTCCACTTCAGTAGCTGAATATGACTATTAAACACTCCAGCAAGCCCCCCAAGCTGAGAAATTATGTTGTGTCCCACCTCCCGCTGGGAAGTGGGATCCATTTGGGTGGTAAACGGAGTACATATAAGGATTCTGATAATAGGCCTGGGCGAAGAATGCACCGTTGGTGGTAACTCTCGTAGTCCATGCAAGTATGTCACCACCATGTGAGGGTCTAAACTCACTAGGGACCGTGTGCCTAAGATAAAAATTGCCTTGCGCGTAAAATTGGACCCGGCGGGCCATCGCGGTACAAAAGTTACCAACTCGTTGATACGCGATCTGCCCATTTATATTAAAGCCAGTACCATTTTGTCCGAGCGCGGTCCACGAGCCTCCATTCGTGGTCTCCTTAAAGTAATTAAGGGCGGTTCCACCACTCTGGGTATAGAGCCCACTAGTATTGATAGTCAGACGGGTCGTTCCACCTGTGATAAATACCATACTATCGCCGCCGTTGAACCCAAAGTAGGTGTTAGTATCCCCGCTGTGATAGATGTAATCTGGTATATACAGGTTGACACCTAGTGTCACATTACCCGCATTATTGACGCTTATGCGATCCGACCCATTTGTGCGTACCAACCAACTATTTGCAGCATTAAACCCAAAGTAGGTGTCGGTATCCCCACTGTGTTTGATATACTCGGATACAAATAAATCATTGGCTACTGTCACTGCACCATCAGAACCGACAGTCAAACGATCCGACCCAGCTGTGGCGATTTTGAATGTATCTGTACCCGAAAACCCAAAGAGGTTGTTTTCATCCCCTATATGTCTAATTAAGCCGGTGATATCAACATTTTGATCCGCATCTACTTTTATAGCATCTACCCCAGCTGTGGCGATTTTGAATGTATCTGTACCCGAAAACCCAAAGAGGTTGTTGTCATCCCCACTGTGTTTGATATATTCATGAATGAATACGTCACCCTGAAATGTGTTGATATTCGTCATGGACAACTTGTTATTATAACTCCACAATTTTTTTAGCAGTCTGGAGCGCTCCTAAAAAAATGATGTTTGAAAAGTTTTGGATGTATAGTTTAATAGCCGAAATCCCCAGTACCTGCACTCGATCCACTATTTGTGACACTCGTAAGCCGTCCTGCTGTTTCATGGGACAGGTATTCAACAAAGATGTTGAAACGAACCACACCTGAACATGCGTTAGCTGGTTTGATTGTCACAGTTGTTCCTGTGAGGGATGTTGCTACTGCATGGTCCCATCGTGTATTCATTGTACTTGTGTTAATTACACTCACTTGTCCTAGAGCTGGGACATATGCGGAGTTGCTTCCACCTCCAAGTTTACCACCAATAACATCAAATATCATTGTACTAATTTCATCATCCGATTCGATCAACATCGCTGTAACTTTAGAATGGAAGGGGTGGTTTGTAAAATCGAGAACATACGTCGCATTTGCTATACTCGCACCACTACCCAAATCAGCCGAATACGAGTATGTCTTTTTCCCAACACCCCCCGTATTGGTGATGAGACCCCCAGTGACGTAGGCGCGCTCCCCGACGTACACATCCTTAGCAATACCGACACCACCAGCTGCCTTGAGAGCACCTGTAGTTGATGATGTCGCCTCCGTTGCATCTGTTAGGGTCACCACACCATCTAGGGTGGCGGCGGCACCAAATAGAGGACCTGACACACCTGCACCACCTGCTACAATTAAGGAACCAGTGGTTTTAGAAGACGATGTGGTAGTATCATGCACCTTGGCAACACCCCCAATATGTAAGTTTTCTTGAGTACTGATACCACCAGTAACCTTGAGGGCACCTGTTGTAGCCGAAGTTGAAGTAGTATCGTCAGTTAGGGTCACCACACCATCTAGGGTGGCTGCGGCACCGAATAGGGCACCTGAGACACCCACACCACCGGCAACAATTAGGGCACCCGCGGTTTTGCCATCGGAGGCGGTAGTACCATACACCTTGGAAACACCTCCAATATGTAAGTTTTCTTGGGTACTGATACCACCAGCAACCTTGAGGGCACCTGTTGTAGCTGAGGTTGAAGTAGTTGTATCTGCTAAGGTCACCACACCCGAGGCGTTTAGGGTAGTTATAGCCGCTGCATTAGACCCAGCTAGAGTACCATATACATTGGTCCCTGAAATGGTAGCACCCTTCACCATAGCAGAGGCTGTTAGGGTAGTCACAGCTGCTGTATTAGCCCCAGCTAGGGTACCGTATACATTTGTCCCTGAAATAGTAGCACCCTTTACCATAGCAGAGGCAGTTAGGCTAGTCACAGCTGCTGTATTAGCTCCAGCTAGGGTACCGTATACATTGGTACCTGAGATGGTAGCACCCTTCACCATAGCAGAGGCAGTTAGGGTAGTTACAGCTGCTGTATTAGCTCCAGCTAGGGTACCATATACATTGGTCCCTGAAATGGTAGCACCCTTCACCATACCTGAGGCTGTTAGGGTAGTAACAGCTGCTGTATTAGCTCCAGCTAGGGTACCATATACATTGGTACCTGAAATGGTAGCACCCTTTACCATAGCAGAGGCGGTTAGGGTAGTAACAGCTGCTGTATTAGCTCCAGCTAGGGTACCATATACATTGGTGCCCGAAATGGTAGCACCCTTTACCATAGCAGAGGCAGTAACACTAGTCGCCGTGACATCTTCGAAGCTGGCGTGTTGACCAACAATCTTTTTCGCGATACCCAAACCACCAGCGACAATGAGTGCACCTGTTACGGTTGTAGTGGCATCGGTTGTAGAACCCACATAAACATTACCAACCGCATGAAGATTTGCATCGGGTGAGTCAGTATCTAAACCAATCCTACTCGTAGAGGCGTCAACATATAGAGTGTTGGTATTTACATAGAAATCACCACCACTCGTAATTCTGGCTTTTTCAGTGTTATTTATTTTGAAACTAACATTTTGACCAGACTTCGCATTAAGATGTGTTGTACCAGCAGCTGATTGTTTAAGTGCATAGTTTGTTGTAGTGTTATTGTCAACATGTGCAAAAGAAGCATGGTCACTTTGACCCATAAAACCTATCGCGGAACGTCCAATATATGAGGTTTCATCCGCATCATATCCCGCATAAATATTACTCGTATGAATGTTAGCAGCTACACCGAGACCACCAGCAACAATCAGAGCACCCGTAGTTTTAGACGAAGAGACGGTTGTGTCTGTGATATTGACATCACCAGCAACTTGAAGCTTTGAAGTTGGATCCGCCTCTGCAATACCAATATTTCCATTTGATTTAAAAACCATATAATTATCCCCATTTATGGCATCATTTTGATCTTGGTGTGCAATTTTTAAAGAATCCGTGTTGGCATTGTGAGCTATTCTCCAACCATACCGTGTTGATTCGGTTAATTTAATACCAGATTCGGTTACGGGAGAACCACCAGATCCGGATCTAAGACGTATGAACGCATCATGGTCACCACTTACTGCTGCTATATCTAAAAGTTCACTCGGAGTCTTAGTGCCAATTCCCACGTTCGAAGTCAATGTATTTACAAATAGATTTGCAGTACCAACTTCAAGATTTGATGATATGTGTGCGTTTGAACCAACATTTAGATTTTTTTGAGTACTGATACCACCAGCAACCTTTAGGGCACCAGTAGTTGCATTGGTCGAAGTCGTAGTGTCGGTAATGTTAACACTATCAGCCTCTACATCTTCAAAATTGGCGTGTAAAGCATGAATATTCTTAGAAATACCCACACCACCGGTGACAATTAGGGCACCAGTTGTTTTAGACGAGGCATCTGTGGCTGAGATTACCTTAGCGACAGCCCCAACATTTAG
>Ga0208023_1000128_pt1 | contig 18497 bp, 18 predicted proteins | sample Colrivmet1370A02_FD_187625 | JGI IMG/M metagenome (GOLD analysis project Ga0208023, IMG submission 187625) | Estuarine microbial communities from the Columbia River estuary - metaG 1370A-02 (SPAdes) (version 2) | ecosystem: Environmental > Aquatic > Marine > Intertidal zone > Estuary | place... | reverse complement strand
TCATATAGAACAAAGCCTTTTTCTTTTGGCTTTACTATTGGCTTTTTTGATTGGCTAAACTTTCGCATCATTTCACCTTTTTTTGTATTGGTTTAAATAAGTTTAATAAGTACCACTGGTTAGAATGGTACTGATAAATTTACTTATCCTTTCTTGTTTTTAACTCAGCAGAACAATAAAGAATCTCGTCCAAATATTTTAGATTGTTTTTACTTTCGGGATTAACTTGAATTGCCTTTTTGCAATCTTCGATAACATATCTGAGCGTTTCAGCGCTTTTTGATTTTACTAACTCTATATACTGAGAGTGCCATTTGCCTGTTCCATCTTGATAACTATGCATAATGTTTGCCTTTGTTTTTGTAAGTGATGGCTGAACTCTAAAGGAACTAATCAAGATATACAAGTGTAAATGGTGTTTTTCTTTCAAATAGTGAAAATTAATCTAAAAGTGTTACCAAAGGTTACATCTATTGCATTAATTGATCATTTTTTGTACAATCGGGTAAAAGGAAAAGGATAAGAGAAACAAGGGCATATAATTATAGTGATTGGTGAAATAGGTTTTATCACAAAATAGAGCTGAGAATCTGACGGGAACCCATACCATTTACTACTGTATAAGTGGTGCAGCAGATACTGTATAGGCAACCAGTACTGTATGGATAACCAGGTAAGTGATGCGCACGTAATAATAAGGCAGGTGCAGCCGAGAGGTACCCCCCTCCCGAAGGCCGCCGAGTACTATATATATATGTCTCTCGCAAAAAAAAATTACCGAAAATGAGAAGTGTTATGATTAAGATAGTGACCGATGAAGAAGTCCATGAGATGGATATTGAGTTGATTGAGTTGTTTGCAGTGTATCTCTTTGATAGAGACCAAGTTGGTATGACTGATTTGATTTATATTGTAGAAGATAGAATGTCAGATGACTATTTAGAAACTGAAAAACAACAACATTCACGAGTGTAAAGGTTATATATGTCTCGTATAGGAATACCCAATAAGAATAAGAAGTTCTTGCTGGCTCGACTACAGGATATGTACGGTGAACAGTTCCATCCTATCTTGAAGATGGCAGAAGCTGCTAGTAAGCTAGACTACATTGCTGAAGAAGAAGGTGATGTGACTGCTCTTAATGCTGCTGTTAATGCCTGGAGTAAGGTTGCCGAGTATACTGAGCCTAAGCTAAAGGCTGTAGAGATTAGAGCTGACGAAGGTGCTGTAGTTGCTATCCAACGTAAACGCTTTGATGGTGGTACTGACGCTATCGAGGCCGAGGTTGTAGATGTAGACCCCGTGGTAGAGGCAATTATTAATGCCGCTGTCGATGATGAGGATGAAGAGTAATGGCTAAAGGTAAGAGTCTGGTACATAAGCTAGACAAAGAGACGCAGAAAGAACACTTCCCTAATCACCATGCCAACCTAAACGGTGGTAAGGGTAGCGGCAACAGAACGTCAACCCCTGAGACACGCGCCAAGTACAAGTCCATGTACGACCAAATAGATTGGAGCAAAAAGTAATGCCTACCATTGAATACTGTATGGGGCCACAAGGCCAGGTGCTACAAGACTACGCTGACTGTCGCTCTCAGAACTCCTTCATCATGGGGCCACTAGGTTCCGGTAAGACCGTTCAAACTATCCTCAAGCTATTCGACCTGATGACCGAACAAGCTCCCGTGATGACCCCCGGACACAAGAACTATGGTGTACGCCTTAGCCGTATCATTGCCTGTCGAAACACCTACTCAGAACTGTTCTCCACAACCATTAAAGATTGGCTAGAAATCCATGAAGACCTTGGCCCATTCCGTCAGGGTAACAAAGAACCGCCTACCCATTACATCAGCTTCCGGCTAGAAGATGGCACCTCAGTTAAATCAGAGGTCATATTCATCGCTTTTGACCGCCCTGAGCACGTTAAGAAGGCTAGGGGTATCCAGTGTACATGGGTGTGGCTAAACGAGACGAAAGAGCATTCTAAGGCCGTTCTCGATATGCTTGATCTACGTCATGGTCGCTATCCTTCCCCCAAGGAGGGAATCAAACCTACGCATCATGGCGTGTTAGGTGACAGTAACGCACCCGATGAAGATCATTGGTACTACAAGCTGGCAGAGATTGAGCGTCCCGAAGGCTGGGCATTCCATCGTCAACCTGGCGGCGTGTATAAGGATGGGGAAACTTGGAAGGTAAACGACAAAGCGGAGAACCTGCCCAACCTCCCTGCTAACTATTACAAACGCGGACTATCAGGTAAAACACATGACTGGATTAAAGTTAATCTTGCTAATGAGTACGGCTTTGTGTCTAACGGTAAGCCGGTTCACCCGATGTATACGGACTCTGTTCACGCATCCCATATGGACTTCACACCGGACAAGGACACTCCTATCATTCTGGGTTTTGACTTTGGTCGTACACCTGCTTGTGCCTTTCTTCAGCGTACTGCTATCGGGCGTTGGGTCTGCTTTGATGAAATGGTGCTCACTGATTCCGGTGCAGTAGACTTTGCGCCTACCCTAAAACGTTATATTGAAGAGACTTATCCTGGCTGCAACTTCAAGGGCTGGGGTGATCCCTCTGGTTCCAATAAGAATCAGTCCAACAGTGAGACTCCATTCCAGATCATGCGAGCCGCTGGTATACCCTGTCAACCAACAGAGTCTAACGATCCCCTGAAACGCCGAGCCGCTTTAGAAGTACCTATGAAAGAGATGTGTATGGATGGTAAGCCTCGCTTCATTGTCCTGCCCAAAGCCTCTATGATTCGTAAGGGCTTGCAAGGTGGCTTCTGTTATCGTCGTGTGCAAACGAGTGGCGAACGCTACAGTGATCAACCAGACAAGAACGAGTACTCTCACCCAGTAGAGGCGCTTGAGTATGCCCTCCAAGGTGAAGGTGAAGGTCGCTCTGCTCTCCGTCGAGATCAAGGTTTCGCAAAGCCACACACAGCAAAGGTAAACTTTAGTGTCTTTTGATAATGCCTATGTAGTCTTTAGAGGTAACACAGGGCGGTGGTACTCTAGGTTCCTGCATAACGACTACCAACATTGCCTAGTTATTGAGCCTTCTAATGGGCAGTATGTTGTGTACGAAAAAGTGACAGAGCAGGTTAGGGTGTATAATGTCAACCATATAAATGATATAATTGGGCCAACAGATATAACCGTGAGTTATGTAAAAAAGGACAATAAGAAAAGGTTATTCATGCTCAACACTTGTGTTGGTCATGTTAAGCAGTTCTTAGGTATTAACCATCCTTTTGTATGGACTCCCTATCAACTATATAAATATATGCAGAGGTAAGGCATGGGCAGCGGCAAAGCACCAAAACCAACAGCAGAACAAAAAGCAATGGAAAAAATGCAACGAGAGCAGCTTAATGAAGAAACAGCATCAAGCGAACGTAGATTAAAGTCTATTGCACAAAAGAAAATAGGCAAGGCATCCTTGCTTGGTCGGCCTATGGAGCAAGCTGAAGCGCCAGCAGGTCCAATGATTACTGAAGGCTTTCGAATGTCTGGAGGTAAAGTTTTAAAAATCCCTAAACGATCAGGTGGTTTATTTAAAAGGGCTATGAGCGCAGCTTTCAGTGCTTCAGCTGTGGGTAAAGGAGTAAAGGCTGGTTCTTTGATAGGAAAAGGCGCAAAAAAATCAGTTAAAAAGGTTACAAAATAATGGAATTACCTAAAGAGCTTGGTTCACTGAAGGACTTAAAGCAACGAGAGAATGACGCATTTAAACGTGCTTCCATGTGGCACAGTACGCTAGACGATGCCTACGAATACTTTCTGCCTAACCGCAATCTGTTTGAAGACTATGCTCCAGGCCAGCAGAAGATGGATCGTATTTTTGACTCTACTGCACTTGAGGCAATCCAGCAGGGCGCAAGCAAGCTACAAGAAAACATTGCCCCTATCTGGTCACGCTGGGCTACCTTTGAGCCATCTGATTTAGTTGTTAAGCAGCTTGAGGAAGGTAACTTTGATGTTAGCTTGGAAGACATTGAGGCTAACTTGCAGAATCAGGCTGAGATTATTTTTGATTACATCAACCGATCTAACTTTGCTACTCAGTTCTATGAGCATTCCCTCGATCTTCTTATTGGTACAGGCACACTTCGTATTGATGAAGACGAGAGCGACGAGATGCCCCTCATTTTTAACGCCATTCCGCAGAAGGGAATAGCATTTGAGGAAGGCCCACAAGGTAATATCGAAACGCACTGGCGACGATTTAAGGTAAAGGCTCGTAACCTAGAGCGTTACTGGAAAGGCTTCGAACCATCAGAGAAGATGAAGCAGGTCATCAAGGATAAGCCAGACACTGATGTCGATGTGCGCGAGGGTGTTGTCTATATGCCCAAGAGTAAGACCTACTATGGTTGCGTATGGGTAGCCACTGAAGACCGTATTAGCTGGATGCAGGACTTTGGCGACTCTAGCCCCTGGGTGACAGGTCGCTATAGTAAGGTAGCTGGTGAGATCAGAGGTCGTGGCCCAGCACTACAGGCACTTCCAGACGTACGCTCACTGAACAAGGCCAAAGAGTTTGTACTCCAGAAGGCCGCTATTGACCTGGCAGGTATGTATACGGCAACCGACGATGGTGTAACTAACCCCTACAATTTGAATATAAGCCCAGGCATTGTTATTCCAGTTGGTTCTAACAACAGCAGCAACCCATCTATTCAGCGTTTAGATACAGGATCAAACTTACAACTTGCCCAGTTCCAGATCAGTGAAATGCAAATGTCGATCAAGAAAGCCCTATTCAACGATCTTCGTGATCCTTCTGGTGCTGTGCGATCCGCCACTGAGGTTGCCATCGAGTCGCGTGAATTGGCAAAACGCATCGGCTCTGCCTTCGGCAGATTACAGACCGAAGTATTGATTCCCATTATTAAACGAGTTGCATCTATACTTACTCGCCGTGGTATCATTACTCCTATTGAGCTAGATGGTCGTCAGGTCGCTATTAAGTTTATGTCACCATTGGCAAGAGCGCAGGACGGTGAAGACATTCTTAACGTACAACAAGCCGTACAGTTCGTGCTTCAGACTGCTGGCCCAGATCAGGCTAAGATTGGATTTAAGCTAGAAGACTTTGGAACGTGGGTTGCCGATAAGACTGGTATGCCTGCCGAGCTAGTTAGAAGTGCTAGTGAGAAGCAACAGATTATTCAGGCTGGCGCTCAAGCTGCACAGCAGGGCATGAATGTTGAGGCTGCTCCACCGCAACAAGGACAAACTGCTCTATGAGTTGGGATACAATTAATCAAGCGACCACTAATGCAGAAGATGCAAAGGTGGTCAATGCAGAAAAAAGACAGGCCGCTGCTGAATTGGCTCAAGCGTACAATAAGTGCTTCTCAGGTGACATCGGGAAGCGCGTACTTGAGGACATGACGCGGAGGTTTATCTTCAATAACGACACCCCCTTTGGTGCTTCCAATGTTGATTACGAGGCTGCTTACCATAACGGTGAGTCGGGAGTTGTTAAATTTATTATCAACCAAATGCAACAAGCTGAAATATTGTAAGGAATATTTATGATTGAAGAACAGGCCGCAATAGAAGAAACAACAAGCGAAACCCTGTTGGATGCAAGTACGCCCGAACTAGGTGAAGGTGAGTATTTTTTATCCGATGGTATCAAGGGTACAGGTGATAGTCCCGAATGGTACAAAGGCGACAAGTATAAGTCTGTTGCTGAACAAGCCAAAGCCTATACTGAACTAGAGAAGAAGTTCGGTGGTTTTACTGGCGCACCAAAAGATGGCTATGCTGGCCCAGAAGGAATTGAGCCTGACGATGCCCTGCTGCAAGAGCTAACTGAGTTTGCTGATAAGACAGGTATGAGCCAAGAAGCCTTTGGTGATGCCTGGGAATTGTTAACAGCACAGAGTGAAGCGGTAGAACAAGTTACCCAAGAGCAAGAGATTGCACGACTGGGTGACAATGCCGGAGAGCGTATTAAGAATGTTGAGGGCTATCTAAAGAACAACTTAGATGCTGACGACTATGAAGTGGTTCGTGATCTAGTAACTGATGCTAAATCTATTGAGCTGGTAGAGTATTTGGTTCGTGCTACTGCACCGACTAAGCTACCTATTGATGGTGGACAGCATCCGACAGGCATGACCTGGGGTGATATTGAAACCCAGATGTTTATGAAAAACGAAAATGGACAGCTCCTCCGTAGCATTGATGCTAACCATGAAGCCAAAATCCAGAAGATGATGCAGGAATTTGGTGGCGACAAGGCTCATACCCGTACCTTTGGCGGTTGAGTTTATGGGGTGAAAGGTGTATAATCGGCACACTGGACACCCCTTTCTATTAAGGCCCAGTAAATTTAGGTTGAATGCTGACCAAGTTTACTCGGGTACTCAGCTAAAACCTTGAAAAACTTTTTATTATTTATTACTCTTTTTCGAGGAAATCATTATGAGTAAAGTATTATCATCCGTAGCGGTAACGGAGTTTGACAGTCTTGTTAAACACGCATACCAAAACGCTGGCCTTTTGAAAGGCGCTGTAACTGTACGAAACAACGTAGTAGGTGACACCTACAAATTCCGTAACATGGGTAAGGGTCTAGCTAACCAGAAGTCTACTTCTGATCTAGTAACTCCTATGGACATCTCTCACGGCTTCGCAACTGCAACTCTGCAAAACTGGAATGCTCCAGAATACACAGATATGTTTGATGCTCAGACTGTAAACTTTGACGAAAAGCAGGAACTTGCAAGCACTATCGCACAGTCTCTTGGTCGTCGCTGTGATCAGCTTGTCATTGATGCAATGGACGCAGAAACTACTTATGCTGACACTGTTGGTAAAGACACTGGCGGAACTGCTTCTAACCTGAACATTGAAAAGATTGTTGCTGCTCAAGTTGCGCTTCGCTCTAAAGGTGTTCCTAACTCTAACCTGTATGCTGCTATTGAAGCAAAAGGTTTGGGTGGTATGCTTAACGAAGAGAAGATCAGCTCTGTTGATTACAACAATGTTAAAGCTCTGGTCAACGGTGACGTTGATACTTTCGGTGGCTTCAAGTTTGTAATTATTGAAGATCGTGCTGAAGGTGGTTTGACTGAAGCAGCTAACGTAGTTGATTCATACTTCTTCTCTCAAGACGCTGTTGGTCTTGCAATTGGTATCGACATTAAGACTGACGTTGATTGGATTGCTGATCGTACTTCTTGGTTGTGTAACGGTATGTTGAAGGCTGGCGCTGTATCACGCGATGGTCTTGGTATCGTTAAAGTTCAATACCTCAAAACTGCATAAGGAATATTATCATGGCTTTTTCAAGAGACGGCTTATGCCGAATTGGTGGTTCTGGTGTTGGTGGAGCTACTTGGCAGTATTCTACTGCTGATGCTACTTCTGCTGTTGTAGCAGACACTAACTACTTTGCTTCTGCTAAGGACGAGCTAGATGCTGGTGACGTACTTATTGTTGTCGGTACTACTGGTGGAACTCCTACTGGACGTATTTCATACGTTGAGTCAAATGACGGTACTACTGTTGTTTGTGGCGCTGGCGTAGTAATCACTGCGTAAGTAGTAAAACTGAATGGGGCTGCTCCGGTGGCCCCTTTCTTTCAAGACTAAAGGTTCCCTATGGCAAACAGTAAGCTATCGTTAATTAACAATGCACTTATTCTGATTGGCGATGTGCCACTGACATCCTTGACTAGCGGTACTCGCGCTCAGGTTGTAGCCACAAGCCTGTATGACAATATCATTGAGAACGAACTTAGCAAGCATCGCTGGGGTTTTGCTCGTAGCATTGCAGAGCTTAGTAAAGATGCAGCTGCTCCAGTAGGTAATGAGTGGCAAACTTCATATACGCTTCCTGCTGATACGCTGACATTAATTAAAATTGATCCAAGCGTTCCATACCAAATTATAAACAGTAATGTTTACTGCAATTACAGCGGTACACTTTTCTGTGATTATATCCGTAAGCCTGAAGAGTCTGCATGGCCCGCATATTTTGCCAAGATGATTGAGTATGCCTTGGCTATGGACTTTGCTCCATCTATTCGTGACAGTGCTTCTTCTATGCAACTACTAGCTAACCAATATCTAAACGCTAGTCGCATGGCTCGTTACACTGATTCACAGCAACATCCCCAAATAGCAATTCAGGATCGCCCATTTATTAACGTGAGGTACTAATGCCTAAGTCACAATTTCAGCAAACCAGCTTTGCCAGTGGTGAGTTGTCACCATTACTTAAAGGCCGTACCGATCTTGAGCAATACTACAAGGGCGCACAGGATGCCGAAAACGTAGTTATCGTACCTCAAGGTGGTGTTAAGCGCAGACCTGGAACTAAGTTTATAGATTCTATTGAGGGTACAGTTGTTAGACAAACAACCTACACGCCTACAACTGGAGCTAATGGTGGAACTCCTGCAAATCTTAATGATGGTAATGACAATACTTATTCAATAGCTAATGCGAATGTTAGTGCTACACCTAAATGGTTAGTAGCACAATATGATGTAGGCATAACTCCCTCGGAGTATTTGTTTATTGATGTTAGAAATACTACAATATTGTTAAATGCGAATACAGATAATATTGCCGCTAACATTTTTATTGAGTATTCAGACAACTTTAATAATTGGTTTGAGGTTGGTAGTTTCCGCATTAATGACACTTCTCAGCGAAATCACAGAGTTAAAATTGATGGGCAACAACACCGATACTGGCGCATTGTAACAGACCTTGTGGTCGGTCAAGGCTATTCACTTCGTGTTGGCGAGTTTAATTTAAAGTCAGTAATTGCAAGTCCTTCTAGTAATGTTAAAACATTTAGTTGGGAGTATGCTGCTGATCAAAGTTATCTTTGCGTGTTAAGTGAAACTAACTTACGTTTTTATCGTACTCCGCATGAGGGCAGTTCGGAAACAGTTTATATAGCTGATGTTATTGTTCCTTATTCAGGAGTAGATATTAATGATGTTAAGGTTACTCAAACAGAAGGCGTAATGCTGATGTTTCATGGTAACTACCCACCTGAGAGAATTATATTTGACGGTACTGATAATCCTGACGGCTTTACTTCAGGTGAGGTTCCGTTTGCTAATGTGCCAGAGTGGGACTATGACGACAAGTACAGCCCTGTCCCTGTTACTTGCATTCAAGACATATTATTTAGTAACTTTAATAAGGGCGAAACATATCAAATAGATGTTCAAGGTGTGTTAAGTAAAAACATTACTTTTGCTGGCGATAATAATAATGATCCAGACGCCAACAGTGCTACAGCTTTTAACTTGCAAAGAGGTCTGCAAGATATGCCTGTCTTTAATGACCGAGGCATTACAGTAACAAGAACTGCTGGTAACACATATCGCATTGAAATAGCTAACGATTCTGCTGATAGGTTTGAATTATTTTCTGGGTTTCCTACGTCTTCAAATGCAGGTAGCACAGACAGTATAGGCTTTACTCTTATTCAGCAAGGCTCTCCAAGACATGAGCCTGTATGGAGTGTTAAGCCTGACAATTGGGTAGCAGCTAACGATTACATTGTTGGCGACAAAGTATTTACTGTTACAGGCAACTGGTATTCTTGCACTGTTGCTGGAACATCAGCGGCAGCAGGGTTTGGGCCAACAGGAACTGGAGATGCAATTGCAGATGGAGCTGTTACTTGGAAATATGTTATTGAAAGAGGATACCCTAAGCAGGGTGTTTTTTATGAAGGCCGACTATGGATAGGTGGTGTAAAGCCAAGACAACAAAGTTTGTTTGCTTCAAGAGCTGGATCATTTTTAGATTTTTACAGCATTGAAGGTGACGATGACAATGGCATATTTATTACAATTGATTCTCGCGAACTAACTAACATTGTAGATGTCAACCCTGATCGTGGACTGCAAGTATTTTGTGCAGGAGCAGAGTTTACTATTACAGGTTTAACGCCAGCAACTATTGAAGTAGAAGCGCAGACTCAGCATGGTTCATTTAATCTGGAAGCTCAGTCTATTGATGGTGCAACTTTATTTGTTGATAAGAACGGTAATACGCTTCGCCAATATCTTTATAGCTTTAATGAAGATGCTTACACTTCTAATGATTTGTCGGTACTGTCTTCTCAGTTAATTAACAGGCCAAAAGATTTTGCTATCTTGTCTGGCACTACAACCGAAGATGCTAACTGGGTATTTATTATTAATGAAGATGGTAATGGCTGTGTTCTTAATACAATGCGTAACCAAGATATTAACGGATTTACTCGGTGGTCTGGAATAAACCAAGGCGATAATGATGGTAGCGGTGTAATCAAAAAGAATACCTTAAATTCTTGCTCTGCTGTTGGTGATGAAATGTATGTAATACAAAGCAGACAGAATAACCCAAGTACCGTTGCTCTTGATATTGAAAAATGGGACTTTGATTATTTGTTAGACTCAAGTTACAAAGTTACCGTTACAGCAGCTAGTCCAAATGCAGATGTATTTGTTCCTATTTTAGATGGCGCAAGACTTAGAGGATATACCATAAGTGTCAATGCAGATGGTGACGTATTAGCTGACAGACCTCTTATACTTAGCGGTGGTGATTATGGTGTAACAATTACTGCCGCAGAGCTTAATGGATTTACCACAAGAGACTTAGAGATTGGCTTGAACTTTCCTGTAAAGGTTAAGACTATGCCACTCAACACTAATCCAGGTACTCGTAGTGGGCAGAACACTATGAAGCGCAAGAAGATTACTAACATTAACTTGCGGGTGCATGAGAGTGCTGGCATCTACATTGATGGCAATGCTGTACCTATCAGGCAGTTTGGCGATGCCCAAGATACTCCACTGAATACCCCATTTACTCCTAGAACTGGTATTATAGAAGACGATGCAGGTGGTAATGGTTGGCTAACAGAGGTGGTTCCAGAGATCACAGTGCCTGATGCTACACCGTTTCACTTACAATCAATTCAATATGAAGTAGAATCATCATAAGAGGTTAAGCATGGCATTTCCATTAGTAGCGGCTATTGTAGGAAGCACACTGCTTCAAGTAGTTGGAGGGCTGAACTCTGCTAAGGCGCAAGCAGAAGAACTTAGACGTCAAGCAGATCAAGAAAAATTGGCGGCAGAAGGTCGTGAGTTGGAGCGTCAACAAAAACTTAATGCTGCTCTTGCGGCTAATGCTGTAGGTCTGGCGGCTAGTGGTATTAAAACAGAAGGCTCACCTACTAGTATTTCGTTAGAGAGCGCTAAACAGTCTAGTTTAACTGAAGGCTTTTTTGGGTTATCTGATAGGCTTGCTTATTCTCAAAGACAAAGGCAGGCATCTAATGTTCTTTCCGCCGCCCCATACCAAGCAGCAAGCACCTTGTTGTCTGGTGCCGCAAGTGCTTACCAAGCATCAGTTGATTACCCGTAAATATTAGGAATTATAATGGCTAGACAACCTAGACAAACAAGAATTGGGTTTACTGGAAAGTTTACCCCCACTGGTGTGGATCAAACTGCTGGCGCTAAAATGCGAGCATTGGCTGGTTTAGGCCAAACTATAGGCGATACCGCTATAGCTATAGGTAGACCCATAATTGAAGCTAAAGCCGCTAAGGCAGGCGCACAGGCCGTTGAGGAGGGTGCTGGTAAGATAGACCCCCAAACTGGTGAGGTTTTAGAAGCTCCAGAAGCTACCCCTGGAAAATTTGGTGCTAGTCAGTACAATCAAGCTGCTCAACAAGCTCTTGCTATAAAAGGTCAAAAAGCCTCTAATGCTTATCTAACTTCATTAAACACTGAAATTAGAGATACAGTAGAGAATGCCGCTGTTGAACACGCAGAAGACCCTGCTGCCTTTGAAGCTGCAATTAAACTTTATCAGGAATCAACTCTTGCAACAATTAACGATGTTGAAATTAAAGCTAGAGTAAATGACTCTATTGCCGGAAGGGCGCTTGGGCATCAATTAAAGATACAAGAACAATATAATATAGCCGAAGACAAAAGAAATACGGATAAACATTTAGCTGGGCTAGAAGGAAGTGCTAAATCTGTTTTGCAAATGGTTGATTCTGGTATAAACGAAGACGCAATTGCGCTGGAACGTCAAACTGCTATTGATGAAATGGAAGCTATTAAATTAATTGATCCCACCTATGATGTTGCAGGCAAAACCGCAGTTTTAGACGCAGCAATTTATGACCAAAAAACTTCTACTAAAATAATGAATTTGGCCACTAGCTTAGAAGCTATGCCTGCTGCATACGCAATGTTAGACAAAATTTCAAGAGATGTGCCTTCTGATAGAACTCCAGATGAATGGGGTCAGTTTATAGATAAAAAGCAAGAAGACTTAAATACAGTTCGCAATAGATTTATTAATGCCAAGGCTGTTAAAACTGAAGCGCAAGTTAAATTAGTGGAAGGCGTTGTTGCTCGCGTAAATTTAGGCAAGAAAGTTTCAGATGAGGACTTAGTGGCAGCCAGAGCAGCAGCAGAAGGAAATCCACAGCTTGAAAAAGCATTTAAAAAAGCTCAAGAAGTTTCTATTTTTTCTTCTAGTAGTTATGAAACAAGACAAAATGCTATTAATGATGCCTGTGATGGTGGCGCAAAAACAGGGGCAACTTGCCAACTATTGTTAAGTACTGACAGGGCTGTTCAAAATGCATTTGCAAAAGACCCTATGGGACTTGCTATAGATCAAGGCTACGCTAATCCAGTTCCTATTGACTTACTTAGCCCCACCGAGGAACAACTTGAACAAAGGAAAACACAGGCAAATGAAGCATCTATTCATTATTCTGGAAGAATAGGTAATGTTCCAATATTAACTGATGCAGAAGCAAATGCTTTAGTAGCGGCTGTGCCTGAATTAACAGTTGATGAGCAAGTTGAGTTGTTTAATCAGTATGGTTCCGACTCTTATATATATGGTTTGTTTTCAGATAAAAATGCAGGAGTTTATGCTCAGGCTGCTGGAAATCCTGACAGTCTAGTTTCGAGAGGAATTTTTAAAGGAAAGGCAATACAAGTTAAAGGGCTTTTTTCTTTTGACGATACCTCTGAGCCGCAAAATACTTTTATGGAATATGTTGGTCAAGATACTTATGACCCTGATGACATTAGAGATATTCTTGATGCGTCTATAGCTCACTATGTATCAACCGTTGGGGCAGAGAAACAACATATAATGAATGACTCTGATTTTGAAGATTCTATTGAAGCTGTGACAGGTGGCATTGATAATCTAAGAGGTTATAATACTGTTTTACCAATTGATGTGTCTGGTGATGATCTTGATTCTTACTTTACCAATATGTCTGTTGAAGAGTTAGCGCGTGTTGTTCCAGGTTTGTCTACCGATATGGTTGCTACAGTTTTACCTGCAATGAGAGATAATATGCGCATTAAAAAAGTAAAAGGTGAAAACTTATATATAGCTCAATATGTGCTGGGTGATGGAAGTCTAGGTACTTTATTTCAAGCTGACAATATAACTCCTGCGTATTTCACTGTTACTCCAGAAGTTATTAATAATGCTATTCTTGAAAATGGATCAACTAGAGCGCAAAGAGCTGAAGCTAAATATCAGCTAGATGTAGAAAAACACGCTCTTAGAGTCCAAGAAATAAACGAGGCAGGCTTTGAGTTTCCTAGTGTTACTCAACCTGGCAGAATGATAAGGTCAGGAGGCGAAGGGCCAGTAATCCCAGAAGGGTTTGAGCCTACAAAACCTGCTCCTGAAATTATAAATTCAAGTGCAGATCAAGCAATGCTTCGTCCAGATGGCTCTGTAAAGTCAGAGATAGGGTACTTGGGGCCAGTAACAAGGGATGATGGAGACACTATGACTGAGTTTTCTATTGGTGTTAAGATAAATGGAGTTGAAACTTTAGTTCCTAGTATGATCCCTACCCTTACAGATGCAGAGGTAGAAGTGTTAAGAACATTACCTGAGGGCGAAAAGATTCCAAAAGCAATACAAGAAAAGGCTGCTGATTATGCAAAGAAAAGAATGTCTGAAGGTAAAAACCCATTTTTTCAAGATGAAGAAGTAGAAGGTAAAAATGCAGATGGTACTTCGTTTCTTTATAAAGGATAAATAATTAATGACAATACTTTCAGACAAAGGCAATCGGAGTTTAATACAAAATCTTACTCCTTTTAAACCTGAGCTAGTAAACCCTACCGGCGCTGAAACTCGATCTGCTGCGTATAAGTTTGTTCAAGATGAAGAGAGGTCTTCGTCTTGGTCGTATAACAATCAGATGTATCAAGAGCGTTTTGACACTGTTCGTGGGTTTGTAGAAGAAGGAATAGATTTAAGAAGTTATCAGGGAACTAATGGCGTATTTAACTATAATCGTTTTGCTAAAGAAACTGGTTTAGTTAAAACTGACAGAGAACTTGCTCAAGAAAAAGCAGATTTAATTTCAATCCGCAGGCAAGAAAATCAAGAAATCATGGCTCGTGGTGGCGGTGGCTCAAAGTTTTTAGGGATGGCTGGCTCTTATATGACAGACCCTCTTAACTATAGTCAATTGCTAGTTCCTGTTGGTAGCGCAAGTGTTGCTGTGCAAAGTATGTCTACTTTAGCTAAGTCTTTATATTATAGTCGAAACGTAATGGCTACTGCTCTTGTAGCTGAAACAGGCATACAAGCAGCAGTTTACCAACACAAACAAAATATTCAATCTCCATATACTACTGGAGATGCTATTAAGATGATTGGCATTGTTACTCTTTCTGCCGGAATTTTTACAGTTGGCTTAACTGCTGGCATTAGCGGTGTTAGTTCTTATTTTGCAAAGTCTTCTAACGCTATAGCTAATCAGCCGCAGCTTTTTCCTCGCGCTCCTAGGGCTTATAATTCGCCTTTGGCTGTTGATGGAAAACCAATAGGGCTTCCAACTTTAGAGAATATAGCAAAACTTGAAACAAAGTTGCTTCAAGATGCAAGAGCAGATTTGCTTACTAGAGCTGGGGCAACTATTGCTCGCGGAGAACGTAAAAGTTTAGTCGCTGAGTTAAAGATACTAGCTAAACAACTTGATGATGCGGATTTACCTGAAATTAAATATGGTAAAGACGGCAAGCCTTTAGCACCAAAGCCTGTTAGCAAAAATAAAACAAAAAAAGCTCAAAAGCTAGAGAAGAATCGGCAGGCAGCAATAAAGGCAGAGAAGGCTTTAATTCAAGGAAACATAGATCGCATTAATAAAGTTCTTGCAAGAGATCAAGCCTCGGCTTTAGCGGAGCAGGCTTTAACCCGCATTGAACAAAATAAAACATTACCGGCAAAACAACAAAAACAGCTTGATGATTATATAACTGCTAACACTACTCCAGAAACAGAAGCTGTATTCGCTTTGTCTCGATGGGGTGATGCTATGCGAACAGTTAAAGGGCCAACTGTACTTGATAACATACTTGGAATTTACGGCGTAGGCAAAGAAGCTGGTTTAGATGCTGCTACTAACAAAGTAGTAATGTTGGACGCGTTAGACAGTAGCATTAAGTCTGCCATGGAAAGTACAACAACTGTTAATGGAGCTGTTGTAGAATCTACAGGCTTAAGCCAACTAAAGAATATGCGAGCTTTAATTCTTAAGACATCTGACGATGACCTTGAAGGCTTAATGACAGACTTGTTTAGAAAGAATGTTGCTGAAGATTTAAGGTTAATGCAGGCCAGAGAAGATGCTTTTAATTTATTACAAAATACTGCTTTAAAACCAGAGGATTTTGTTGGGCCACCAAGTCGCCCACCTCCAAAGGCTCCTGCTACTTCTTTAGAGCGACAAGCATTAGAAGATGCGGGTATTGCTAGTGCATTTGACGCTGAAGTTGCTAGATATAATTCTTTGGAATTTAAGCTAACATTAGATGGTGAAGATATAATTGACGCACAAACTGTAATAAAAACTTTAGATGAAGAGCTTGACCAATTAGAAAATATTTTGAGGTGTACCCGTGGCTAGTTTACAATATTGCATTAACTTAGCAGCAGCAGATAAAAAAATTAACAGGGGCATTAAAGAAGCCCTGGAGTTTAACCTTAAGAATAATTTAGGGGCCACTGACCCAGAAGATATTATTCGAGCATCAGTTAGACAGTTAAGCCAAAAAAAACGTGACGTTATGGTTGATGCTATTAGGGTGTCTGACGCTATTGCTCACATGGAATCTCACCCTGGTGGACTTGGGCTAGGATTAGTTTCTTTGCTAGGAAAAGACTTAACCAAAAGAGCTAAGTATGGGAATATTGATTACCTTCAAAAAACTTATAGAAATAGATATGATGCCCAAGCTACTGAAGTTATAGAAAGATTTAAGACAAAATTTTTTGGATTTATGCAGGGTGACAAACAGGGTTTAGGTTTATTTATTCGCGCTCTGCATGGAGAAAATATTGCCGACCCTACAATTGTGAAGCTGGCAGATGACTTTAAGAAGATGACAGAAAATATGCGGGTGCATTTTAATGAATCTGGAGGTAACATTTCTAAACTAGATTCTTATGTTTTGCCCCAAGGACATGATAGAGGCAGAATTAAAAATGTTACAAAAAAAGAATATGTTGAGTTTGTTAGAGATCGCATAGACCCGAACAAAATGCTTGATGATGCAGGAAAGGTATTGTCAGAAAAAGACTTGATGAAATCTCTTGAGTTTGTATATGACACTTTTAGAACTGACGGACTGAATAAAGCTCAAGGCATATTTGGGCCTACTAAAGTATCGGTCAAACTTTCTAAGAAAGGGTCTGAAAAAAGATTTTTGCATTTTAAAAATGGTCAGTCGTGGATGGATTATCAAGCCAAGTTTGGTAAGGGCGATATTTTTACTACGATGACTGATATGATTGACAACAACGCTGCTGACATTGCTTTAATTGAGGTTTTAGGAAGTAATCCTGCCAATATGTATCAGGCTTTAAGGAAGTACGCAGAAGTAGAAAGCATGAAAAGAGGAAAAGAAATATCTCAGCTTAGGCTGGCACATTATGATGCTGTTTACAAAGTTGTTAGCGGTGAAATTAACGGCGGTCATTTAACTACTGCTGCTGACGTTAATCAGGCTTGGAGTAATTTAGAAATTGCTGGCAAATTAGGTGCGGCTTTTTTTGCATCTTTTACTGACCAAGTAACTATTGCTTTAGCGGCTCACACCAATAAAATGCCTTACTTAAAAACCTTAAGACGCAGCTTATTCACCTTTGTAAAAATGGGTGTTGGTGCCGGTAAGGCAGAGAGAGAATTGCTATCATCTATGGGGCTTGTAATAGATACTGTCCTTGGAAGAGCGCACTCATTAAATAGATTTTCAGATACTTATGGTACTGGCATTACAGCAAAGTTAGCTGAAGGCGTATTAAGATTTAGCTCGTTAGAAGTATGGACTCAAGCTAACCAGAAAGGTTTTGCTATGGAGTTTAGTTCTATGCTTGCGCGTAATTTTCACAAAACATTTGACGATTTAGATTTTGTTGAGGTGCTAATAAGCAATGGTATTACCAGAGAAATGTGGGACGACTTTAGAAAAACAACTCCCTTAACATTAAGAAAATCAAAATTTGCAGACTTAACAAAAGATAAAAGCACCCTGTTTCATCAGATGGTTTTAAAAGAAATGGAGTATGCAGTTCCTACTTCGGATGCAAGAACTCAAGCAATAACTACTTTTGGCCTTAAAAGAATGACAGGCGCAGGGCAGGTTGCTAGATCGGCTATGATGCTAAAAAACTTTCCTGTTACAGTTGCAACTAACCAGTGGACAATGTCAATGACTAAGCAAACTGGTGCAGGCAAGGCTGCTTATCTAGGAACATTTGCTATAGGGACGACTATAATGGGGGCAGCTTCACTGATGGTTGGTGATGTTATAAGAGGCAGAGAGCCAAGAGAAATGAATGCGATGATGTGGTTTGATGCTTTTATTAGAGGAGGTGCAGGTTCATTGGCTGCTGATCTTGGTATGGCAGACCCTAATAAGTATGGGCGGTCTTGGGTAGATACTGCTATTGGGCCTAAAGCTGGCACAATAAATGATTTTGTTAAACTCACGGCTGGAAATGTTTGGCAGGCAGTTAGAGGTGATGAAACAAATTTACTAAGAGAAGGCATTGAGTTTGCCGAGGATTTAACTCCAGGAGCATGGCAAGCGCAGCTTCTTATAGACTCTATGTTTGATAGCGTGAAACTTATGACAGACCCAAAATACAAAAGAAAGCTAAAACGAGAAGAGCGAAGAGCCAAAAAAGATTATGGAGCTAGTTACTGGTGGAAACCAGGTGACACACCTCTAGAAGTTTTAGAAGACTTACAATAGCTGTATATTTTTTAACCAATTTTTAGTATAATCAACCCAATTCAAACAGGAAATTATTATGTCAAACGATCCATTTAAAGGTATAGGTAACAACCTTACAGGCGCAGTAAAAGATATGCTGTCTATTACTCCACACGATTCGAATCTGTTCGATGATGGAGTTGT
>Ga0208023_1000125_pt1 | contig 18976 bp, 27 predicted proteins | sample Colrivmet1370A02_FD_187625 | JGI IMG/M metagenome (GOLD analysis project Ga0208023, IMG submission 187625) | Estuarine microbial communities from the Columbia River estuary - metaG 1370A-02 (SPAdes) (version 2) | ecosystem: Environmental > Aquatic > Marine > Intertidal zone > Estuary | place... | reverse complement strand
AAAACATAACGTTTCAGCTGGAACATGATGCGCGAATGATTGCCAGAAATACTGGCTCAACAGCGGATAAGGTGCAAGAAATGATGGAACGGTTTATTTCACTTGGTCTTTTTGAAAACAACGGCGGTTATCCAAATGAAAATCCATAAGACCACAATGAAATTTGAGTACGCTGTCATCCCGAATAAAACAGCACAAGACTTGCGCCTGTCTTTTGAAGCTAGGGGATTGCTAACAATGATCCTCAGTATGCCAGATGACTGGGTTATCTATAAGTCATGGCTCGCTGAACAAGCGCCATGCGTAGGACGAGACAAGCTGAATAGAATGATGAACGAACTAAAAGACAATGGCTACATAATAGCTAGGCAAGATAAAAATGAAGAAGGTAAGTTTAGTAGAACTGATTATGATGTATATGCTGAATCCGTTGACTTGAAAACCGTAGACGGGTTATCCGTAGACGGGTTATCCGTTGACGGGTTATCCGTTGACGGGTTAGCCGTTGACGGGTTAGCCGTTAACGGTCAATCTACCACTACAAAGGAAACATCCTTAGAAAGTAAACAAGTAAACAAAGTAAACATAATAACAAGAGATGTGACCGCTAACGCGTCCACTGTGCTGGATAATGAAAAGAAATCATCTGTTAAGCGTTTCAAAAAACCATCTGTTGAAGAAATCGAAAGTTATATGACTGAACGCGCTTGGACTGATCCTAGTCAGCAATCACTTCGCTTTTTGGATTATTATGAATCGAATGGATGGCGCGTTGGCAAGTCAGCAATGAAAGACTGGAAAGCTGCTGTCAGAAACTGGGAACGCAACAACACCAAAAAAGCCAATGGCTTTCACGCTATTGAAAACAAAAACTATGGTCAATCGGGGTTAATATGAACACATGCGAAATACACGGCGCTTTTGAAAGCAAATTCATTGAATTACTGGGAACGCGGATTGAGCAAAAAGGTTGCCCGCGTTGCAATGAGATCGAACAAGCTGAAAAAGAACGTCAAGAAATGGCCATACGCGTAGAACGCTCTGTACGGGCGCGTATTGAACGCCGGCTGTCGGCTGGTATATCCGAACGGAATTGCGGCAAATCGTTCTCTGAGTGGCATACAGAAGGCCCAGAACAGCATCACGCGTTAGACATTGCGAAAGCATTCGCCGCCAACGTAATAAACGGCGGTTCTGGCAATTTGATAATTTGCGGTTCTGTCGGCACTGGCAAGACATTATTGGCCAGCGCAATCTGTGAAGCTGTGATAGCAAAAAAGACCTGCCGCATGATTCGTGTTATCGACTTGGTTAGAAAAATCAAAGAAACTTGGGCGCGCGGATCCGACATATCTGAACAGCAAGTTATTGATCAGTTTGCCAGCGTTGATCTTTTGGTACTGGATGAAGTCGGAATTCAATTCGGCACTGACACTGAAAAATTATTTATGTTCGATGTGATCGATTTGCGCTACCAGCGAAACCTGCCGACTGTGTTGATTTCAAACCTCGCTGTCGAGGATATTGCCAACGCCGTTGGTTCTCGCGTTGTTGATCGCTTACGCGAAAACGGCGGAAAATACATCGCCATGAAATGGGATTCTAAAAGGAAATAAGCCATGCCTCATACACTGATAAGTCAATTTATCCAAAAACACACTGTCGGCGAATCAAAGCCGGACCACCGTGATCTGTATTTTCTATTGCGCCACGGCCCAACCGCTGAAATGTTCAGATCTCAGGCCATTATCAGAATGCGAAAAGAACCGTGGTTTCAACACCACAAAGCCAGCACTGGCGCTGAACCAGTAATACCAGCCGCGCCAAAACTGTTCGGCTAAAATGTGACCTAGATCAATTTAATAATCTGGGAAGTCTGAAACAATGGGCTTTCCAACAATTCAGAAAGGGGTTTAAAAATGAATAGCATTACTTTCGTGGGGCGCATAGGGCGCGATGCAGAATACAAAACTGGTCAAGGCTGGGAATTGTGTTCGTTCCCAGTGGCAAGCAATGGCCGCAAAGACAAAAACGGCGTTGAAGTGACCACATGGTTTGAATGCACGATATGGGGCAAGCGCGCTGGTCAGGTTCATTCTCACCTGAAAAAAGGCGACCGCGTGGCAATTCTTTCGGGCGAAATTTCACTTGACGTTTTCACCAAAACTGACGGAACCACAAGCGCAAAAATAAAGTGCAACGTCAATGAATTTGATTTTGCCAGTGATCGCCAGCAACAAGGCCAGCAACAGCGCCAGCAAGCGCCACAACAGCGCCAGCAAGCGCCACAAGGCTACCAACAGCAACAACAGCAACAACAGCGCCAGCCGCAACAACAGCCGCCAGCGTTTGAAGACTTTGATTCTGACATACCTTTTAGCTAAATCCCCTTGTAGGTAGCGTTTAACAGCGTTACTATGCCTTTGGGATGTAAAACATAAAGGGCAATCAGATGAAAGAAAAAGAGTGTTTTAAATGCAATAAAATAAAGCCCCTGTCTGAGTATTATAAGCATTCTCAGATGGGGGATGGTCACCTAAACAAGTGCAAAGGATGCACCAAAAGCGATGTATCTGACAATCGTAATAAAAACATTGAATCTATACGCGAATATGACAGAAAGCGCGGCAGTAGACAGACCAGAGAATACCAAAAAGAATACCGCGCGAAATTCCCAAACAAATACAAGGCGCATTGTATTGTGTACGGCGCCATGAGGACTAAAAAGCTATTTCGCCAAACATGCGAACAGTGCGACAGCACTGATAAAACACACGCGCACCATGATGATTATAAACAACCTTTGAATGTTCGCTGGCTTTGCCCTGTTTGCCATAAGGAATGGCACGAAATCAACGGCAGCGGCAAAAACCCATAACAGGAATTAGCAAAATGGAAACAATACCGATGGTTTACGATGTGACGGTTTCAAGCCTGTTTCTGTGGGTCGTACTTGCTGTTATCTGCGCTCTTTTAATCTTGATCTGGTTCGCGTATCACGTTATGCAATCAGACGAAATAATTATTGAAAGCCAGCGGCGGCAAATCCACGATTTAAAAATTCGTGTCGAAACTTTGGCACGGTCTGACGGCGTTGGCTTTTTATGAAAACACAATTTGCGGTTTCAAAACTAACGCGCGACCAGATCGCCGAAAAGGTCGATAACATGCTACTCAAAACGCCTGTGATAGTCGTCACGCTCAACGATGGTGCTGAATCAGGCAGCTTGTCGATGTTGAACCTCTGGCGTTCTTGGATGCGCTCAACGGGTGAATGGTTCGCGGCCAACGGGTACAAAATGCCACTGTTTTATAAAGACGGCGTGGCCAGCAAAAGAATGCGGCCATTCAATGAAAATGACGCGCATGAAGCATTCGTTCGGCACTGGCTGCCAACACCAGACGGCAGCACAGAACGCCTTTCTTTTTCAATGAAACCAAAGGACGAAAACCAGCGCATCGCATTAGAAAGAGATCGATGGACTGCGCTGACAAATCACAAGATCTACATGGTAGAAAAAGGCATTAAACACATTGATCCGGCTGACTCAGAATTTCGCCGGCTAACGAACCACATGGGAATATAACTATGCAAAGCATCTTTTTACCTGCAGCACTAACCACAATTGTAACCCTTATAGCGGTCAAAATTGGTTTCATCCTAGTCCACTTCATTGGGGTAATCTTATGAAAATGAAACACGCAAGACATTTGTCAAAAGTCGCTGCGCTTGGCTGTATCGTCTGTCGCAATCACGGGTTCGATGATTCGCCCGCCGAAATTCACCACATCCGCGCTGGTCAGGGATTGAAGCGCGCCAGCCACTACGAAACTATACCGCTGTGCCCAACACACCACCGCATCGGCGGATATGGGATTGCCTTTCATGCTGGGAAAATCGCGTGGGAAAAAGTTTTCGGTACTGAAAAAGAATTGTTGGATACCGTGCTTGGCCTTGTCAATGCGTAGGGCCGCCAGAATTGACGCCAACCAGAACGAAATAGTCGCGGCCTTTCGGTCGCTTGGCTGGTCCGTGCTTATAATTTCCCAGCTGAAAAATTGCTGCGATATTTTCGCGGCAAAGAACGGCGCAACATACGCGATTGAAATCAAAGACGGCACCAAACCGCCAAGCGGCCAGAAATTGACCACGGGCGAAATGGCATTTTTTGAAAGCTGGCGCGGAAAGTCTGCAATCGTTCGGTCGGTCGATGACGTTATTCTTTTAAACAATGCACTCGAAATGTGACACAGATCAAATTATTTGAAATGAATGTACTTTATAGTCGTTGCATACCAAACAACGAAAGGGGTTCAAAATGAAAATGAAAATACTAACACCAGCACTGAAAACAGAATTTGCCATCGATCAGAATGGATCCGCATACTGGTTTACTGTTCTGAAATACAGCGCACAAGACGGCCAGCGGCGTTCGGTAATCTGCGAGGCGGATACACGAAACAATTCAGTCACTGGCGCCTTTCAATTACTTCGCTTTTCTATTGCTGCACACTTGAGAATAACCACAAAAGGAAACTAACCATGCAAATCACCGACAAAAAGCGCGAACAACAGAAAGAAATCGAAACGCTGACCACCGAATTTTTGCAGCGCGGCGGCGCTATTGAAGAAAGGCCGGCACTAGAAACAAAAGGAAATGACCGGATCGCACAATATGATTCACTCCAAACTTTCTTTTCTGGTGGCTTACTATGAATTTCACACTCGGAACAATTCGCAAAGCAGGACCACGCGCCACAAACGATGTTGAAGGAATGATTCAGTACGGAACCGCCAAGCGGCACCCTATTTTCACTGACTACGTCGTGACCGTTGACGGCCTAGTGATTTCAACCAAACGGGCTCGTCATTGCCCGCGTAAGCCCTTTTTAAATAAAAACGGGTATTTGTACCTCCGACTGTATAAAAACGGTCTGGCGCACACACAGGCCGTGCATCGTATGGTTTGCGATGTGTTTCTTGCCAACCCTGAAAATTTACGCTGTGTTAATCACAAAAACTTTGATCGGCTTGATAACAAGGTAGATAACCTCGAATGGTGTACGCACGGCGACAACATGAAACACGCCACCGCCGCAAATCGTCAGGGAACGCCCAAAATGCCCGTTGCTGCTGTTTTAAATACTGGGTCGGTGTCTGTGTTTGAATCCATTAAAGAGGCGTCCAGATCGCTTGGCATTAACGCTGGTTCTATTTCACGCGCTATTAGGCAACAAACGCTTGCTGGTGGCGTTCGGTTTGAATTGGTTTAGGCAAAAAAAAGCCCGTCACAATGGCGGGCAAAAGGTCGGTCTGGGGTTCAGGATTTAACTATACCGCTCGAATCATCCAACAACAAGCAAAACCGGCGAAAGCAAAAACCAATCGTGGCGGTTGAGAGTGCAATTATAGAAACCTTTTACCTGTAATTGCAGTTCACCAATGGGCGCTTGTTCTGGCACTGTTGTTGGTATGGTGATTCGCATCTCCTCGCCGCTTTTTAAACCCGTTGGTCGCATCGCCTCGGCCATATAAAACCCATGCTGGCCTCTCCACACTCGACCAGATACGCCACTGCAGTCGGTGCGCTTGGTGATTACCCACTCGATGTCTATCGTTTCACCCGCCCGAACCGTCTTGTCGTAAGTGCCGTAGCCCTCGATTAGTGGTTCAGAAAGCAATTCGGACGCAAGTTCAACGCCGCTCATGCTTGCCGCAAAGAATGCCACGCTTGTTGCAAGCGCTCCTATATAGTTTTGAATGGCCATTTTAAATGCCTCCGCCGCCACCACCGTTGGCAAAAAAATCGAAAGCTATTTTTAGCAACATCAAAAAGATTGAAGAAAAAAACCATTTCTGGTTATCAGATAACGCTTTTACGAGTTCGCCAAGCCTTGTTTCAACAGCCCTGATCTCTCGAGTGTTCGCTTTAGTTTGTTCGTCCTGACGCGCCAGCGCTGTCCAAACCTCCCTATCTTCGTTGCTCATCAATTAGCCCTTTTTTTGCCACTTGTCTAGCGTCCATGCGCCGAAATAGAAACTGCCAATCGCAAAGACTAGCCAAAAAATTTCGGCCAGCACAACAAAAACAGGTTCCGCCAGATCAGGCTTTCCAGCCAGTACCAAACCGACAGCGATATTCAAAAGCAAAAGCCATTCGCCAATAACGGCGAAAGCGATGATGCGGCGTGTTATTGATTTGATCGAATTTTCATTGCGTGAAAGTTCAAGGAATTTCATATACATGGCGCGGCTCTCTGCGCGACCAATGGCTTTTTCTTCGTCAGTGAAAACCAGCATGTCGCCGCTTTTAATAACCGCGTCAGTGATTTTTTCAACCGCTGCGCCGCCACCTTGAAACCACTTTAAAATACTCATGCTTTGGTCATCCTCTCATAGTCAGCTATCGCTTCGGCTAACGAATAATAAAGCTGTTCTTTCTCGCCCTTTTCGTCTAATACATAGTATGCGCCCCAAGTGGCCAGTGCGCCAGTCGGTCGAACGTCAATATGAAAACCTGCACGACTCCATTGCGGATAAAATCCAATTCCAGTGAACCCCAAAGACTTCGCAAGTGTAAAAAATTCACGGACCTTTTTCGCGTCATCCAGCCCGCTCGGTTGAATATCAATCGCCCTGACTTCACCCTGTACAGTAAAGTCATGGTATCCGCCGCCGCTGGTTCTTCCGACTGCGCCGTTCGCGCTGCTGATAAAAATAGGCGCGCCCCACAATTCGCGCAAGGCGTCCAACAGTGCCAAAAGCTGTGGTGACATTGATTCAAACCAGCCCTGAAATTCTGATTCTTCAAAGTGCCTCATTTCGTACCCCATCCAGTGCCTTTCGCGTGAATCGGTGTCGCTGTTATCACAACAACCAATTCCGCGCCGCATTCCTTACATGGCGGCATTGGGGCATCCATCGGCTTTTTGATTTCAGCAAGCGCGCCACAATCTTTGCAGCGCGTGTCATAGGCCGCCATTAGCTAAATCGCACAGCTGGGTTTGCTAATTCTTTCTCGACAGCGGCAATGACCATTTCATCAGTCCAATCATGAACATAGTCTTCACCAACAAAGACTTCAACAACGGCTTGCATGTTTGGGTTTGACTCTGCACAAAAAACAACTTCCAGCCGCAAGTCGTTTGGTAGGTCGCGGATCCGCTGTACAACCCAACGGGTTTCTGTAATTGCTTTTTGAATAACAACAGCTTTCGTTTCGATAACTGGGAACATTTTAAAGCCCTCTCAAGGTTTTTATTTCTGCAACTAGATCATCGATCTCTTGCTTCATTTCCTGAATCGCGTTAACCAACACTGGTATCATTGACGATTCATTGTAACGGAATTTTTCTGGGTCTGTGGTATCAACAATGATCGGATCTGACCCCTCCAATTCTGCAATGTCTTGGGCTAAAAATCCATAACGAACGCCGCCGTTCGTTTCTTCACTTTCGCGGTCTTTCTTAAACTGAAACGCTGTCGGCTTTAGCTTGCTGACGAAATCAAGGCCGTGCGGTACTGGTGCAAAGTTCGTTTTGTCACGCTTATCAGAAACAACAGTCCAAGCAACTTGGATGTGCGCCTCTGTTACCGCTGTTGAACCCATGGTAATGGTGTTATAGGTTCCGTTAGGCTCGAACACTGGCGCCTTGACACCGGCATGAGTATACCCGCCGAAAACCATACAACCATAGGATCCGTTTGTGCTGTACCCTGCTCCAAAGCCTAAAAACAGGTTATAACTGCCCGCCGATAGGTTGTAACCGGCTTGGGCTCCAAGCGCTGTGTTGTAGTTGGCCTCGTTTCTATACAAGCAAGAAGAACCGACAGCGGTGGTGCTGTGGCCAGCATCGGCAGCGGTGAATCCAATAGCACTCTTTCCAACTGCGGTAACATAATTGGCAGTAATGAAACCTTGACCAGCGTCAGTACCTAATAACGTATTATACGCGCCATTCACAACTTTGTTGCCAGCATTAAATCCAACTGCAACGTTTTCATATCCAGTGGCGCCTTTTAACGAATATCCGCCAATGCCAATGCAATACCGCCCAACATTTGTGGCTAGGCCAATTGCGTTCGATCCAATTGCAATAGCTTGAATGGCTGAACCTGTGTTCAATTCCATGGCCTTATGGCCTATGGCAACCATGTCCGTTCCCATGTAGGTCTGACTGCCCGCTTTCGATCCAACGAAAACAGAATTGGTTCCCTGCCGCGAACCGCCGCCCTGATAACCGACCTGAACGTTATCCGTTCCAGTTGTGAAAGTAGCTGGGCTTTCACTGGTCCAGTTTCTATTAACATCGGAACCGCTTGCACCGCCGCCGGCGATACCAGAAACATCAAGAACAACACTTGCATCATCACCGACTTTCACCAGTCTGCCCGCCGTGTTGTCTGTTGTCGATGTGGTGACGTCTGCCGCCGCTGCCGTTCCGAATACTGGCAAGTCGGAATTAAGCGGGATCTCACCAGCTGCCGTTCCTGTGTTGGCGTAGCGCGCTGTGCCCTCTGTCAGCCATGCTGTGTCATCAGCGTTGCGGATTTTCAACACGTTCAATGTTGTATCAAACCACGGCATGAATGGCGCGGTCGTTGTTGGCTCAAGCAATCCAGAATTTGAAGTTTTCACAGCATCAGCGAGCGCATTCCAGTCGGCGCGCGTCTGCGGGAAACTTTGGTTGTCTATGACGTAATCATGTTGGCTCATCTTTTATGATCCTCTGCCAATGCCCTTGGCAATGTAGTCGAATGTTCTGCTGACCACTGTGGCCGCTGCGTTATAAAATTCTATGGTGAACCCTGCGTTCGTCTTATTGGTGATATTAAAGTAATCGCCAGACTGTGCAAAGTGTGTGGTGATCCCAATCGCTCTGATCTCTTTGAATGGCCGTTCAAACACCACCACTTGCGGCCCAACTGGAGTGACAATGTTGCCGCCAGCCTGATCGCTATCTGGCATGTCAATAATTACATCAAGCGTTGAAATGGTGCCTGTTGCCAGTACGTCTTTTGACTGCATAACAGCGCGCCATTCAAAAGCCCGTGCCGTTGCATCACCAATGATGATTTGCTGCCACGGCGACCAAACTGGTGCAACAAGCGGGTCATCCAATGTTGTTCGCATCTCAACTGTGACAGTAGTGTCATCAAAATTGTCAGAATCGCCATCAACATAACCAGCATGATAGTCAAAAAGCCCCTGTGCTGAATCGAATGAATCGACATAATCAATTCGCTCAATGTCAATATCTGACGAAATACGCGATGTGAAAACCGCGCCCAGATCGAATGAATTGGCGAAATAGTAATACCCAAGCGGCGCAATGGATCCAGCGCCAGCATCGAATAATCCAGAACCCGCATCGAAAACCCCAGCCGCTTCATCGAAAATGGTTGACGATGTAAGCTGTAAAGAACCGTCCACGATAGCCAGATCCTCAAGCGTACCAGCGAACGCTGGCGCCTCTGAAATGGTTGTAATCAGGTTCATCTGGTTCGATGTGGATATGTCTGTTTTTATAATCACGCTGGCTGGTGCAAGTGATCGCTGCCCTAGCTTATCAACCGCCGTAACGAAATATGTGCCAGTCATAGCCGGAACAAAACAAGACACCGCTGGCCGCGCAACTTTTTCAATTAAGTCCTGCGCGTTTGAGTACGAGGCGTCAATAGTCCTGCTGGAATACCTGACGCGATAATGCGAAAGGTCTGGATTACTTACAGCATCCCATGAAAGGAAAATTTGGTTCCCCAAAACTGTTGCTGAAAGTCCAACTACGTCATCGGGCGATGTGATCTGGCCAACTACCTGATAATTTCTATCGCGCCAATTAGACTTTTGGCCATCGAATGAAATGGACCGTGCGCGAATGTTGTATGTAATATTGACGCCAGCGTTCACAATTGAGAAAAATTTGTTGGTTTGCGCTCCCAAACTCTTATATGTCGAATCAAAGGATCTTTTGTATTCAATTTCAAACTGCTTAACAAAACTATTCCCGCCATCATTACACAAAATTTCGATGACTGACGAAAGGCTTTGCGCGTATGTAACAGTGCGGTCAGAAATATCCATTCGCGGTGTCGTTGAAATCAGGAATTTTTCAGCAAGCCCCACAACCAAAACGCTAGAAATACCCGTTGTTTCTACCGCGCCATTTTTTGAAACCGATCTGGCCAGAACGTAATAATTATTTACACCAGAAACAGAAACAGGAACACGAAAGGAGTTTTCTTCATTCAAATCGTGATCGCACGGCGTCAGCGTTGTCGGTTCATAGCCAACTGTTGCGGCATCAGCGGATCTCGTATACCAAAACTTGGTGTATGAGTAATCTGGGTCGTTTGGCGGCGTTGCTGTGGCCGTTATGTAACCATGTGAATCATTGCGTTCGTCTGGCGTATAAACAAGCGACAGCGCCACTGGCGCGCTACAATTGCCGTCTGAATTTGCGCCAAGAACCTGAACCGCTGCACTCGGTTTCATCAATCGCCGTGCAACATAAAGCGCCGCGCTGCAGTCAGCGTTCGATGCGTTTTTCTGCGCGGATGTTCTGTATGGCGTCCATGTATAATCTCGTATTAGCCAAGCGCCGTGATCTGCCATTTGAGACACGCCATCTGCGCCGCCAGCAAGAATTCCGCCAACTGGAACATTGCCGCTTTTCATCGAAACGTTGCTAAAAATGCTTGGCATTGGACTCGTCTTTTTCTTTATAAGCACCACCAAACCGCCAGCATAACCGCCGCCGCCTGAACCTGCCCAAAACTGGGAACCCGCTGTTCCAAGACTGCCATCATTGCCGTCTGTGATAATTGTCGCGCTTGCGTCTGCAAAGACGTTGTCGCAAACAATCACGATCCCGCCGCCACTACTGCCACCAGCGCCGCCAGCATAATAAATCTTGCTACCTGTTGCGTTGGTTATGAATCGGCCACGGGCACCACCAGATCCGCTGGATCCGCATAATGTGGTTGGCAATCCAACGATCTGATTGCTGTCGTTTATACTCAGAATGATTGTTTTTACTGAATTATATGCGGCTGAAACATTGGCGGATGATGGGCGATAAGCATCGCGCGACATTTTGGTTGAGAAAAATCCCCAGATCCGGTCAATCCCCTCCATCGCTGAATCGGCTCCGCCGTAAAACCCACGCGAACCCCTGACGCCAGTCCAGTCGTTCTTTGCAGCTATCATACCGCTACCGCCAGCCAGCCCGTTCCCTTTTGACGTAATGCTTGCCGTACCTGCCAAAGTGAGATCTGTACAATCGATGGTTGTATTCAATGTCGTTGTCAGCGTGATGCCAGTTAGGATCTTTATGTTTCCGTCATACCAATAACGCCCGCTGGCCGTTGTAGGGCCGCCAGTCAATGTGAAATCCTGCATCAATTCAAGCGTGTTACCAACTACCGCAAACCCAGTGCCATTGACCAGCCCGCCAGCGGTTAACGCACCCACCAGTTCCGTCCAGCCTGTGTGATCCAATTCTGTCGGATCCGCGCCATGGTCAAAATCTATTGCTGTTGGCTGGCCTGACGAACCTAAAAGTTTCAACTCCGCCGTGCCTCTGACGAAATCAATTGAAACTCCTTGCACTTCCATTGTCGTTTCTAGCGTGTCTGTGTCTGCAAAATCAGGGTAAGGCAACGACACAAGAACCAAGTCGCCAACCTCGTATTGCACAGCATCAGACAGAAAAACTTTTGCGGTCGCGTTGATTGCTGGGTTTGAATATCGGGCGCGGATCCCCTCGGCGAATTGTTCCAGCGTGTGTTGAATATCTTTCGATCTGTTCCGCACTCCGTCCAGCTTTATCGTCAAAATCTCGCTGGTGAAATTGTTTCTTTCAATAGAATCTTGGTCAATAAAGATTGATCGCCGCGCATGTTTTTCATGTTCATGGCGCCATTCCCAAAGAATTTCAAATCGGTTTTTCAGCCCTTTGGCTTCGCGTTTGACTCCGCTAAACTCTATCGTATTGGTTTGATCAAGAAAGCCATCTGGAATTGATTTCTGATAAATCGCTGCGAACCGTCTTAATGAGAGTTCTCCATACTGGTCAACCTTTAGAAATAAATTCACTGGCCGCATTACTTGCGTGGAAAGAAACATTTTTCCATCAATAACTTTTGGGTTCATGAACGACAGCGGGACCGACCACAAATCGGCGCCAATTTCTTCAAACGACAACAGATCTATTTTGTCGGCAGTCAACCCGCAATGCCAATGCGCTGGCAATCTGCCGCCAGCCTGACCATAAAGGTCGCCAGTCATTATCGCCATTGCCATCTTTGGGATGTTCAAGTCAAGGTATATGAATTCTTCGACCTGTGAAACCGCACCATCACCATCTTCTGTGCCTTTTCCCGTCACGCGCTTTGTGCCTAACACCCCACGCGAAACGCCTGTGAATGTTGTCGCTGTTTTGCCCGTATACCGCAATACCTCGAAGACGTCAGTTCCAGCTGAATCAACGCCGTTTATTTTCAGGTATCCCACAGATAAATTCGGCGCGTCAGCCCAGTCGCCGTCATGCGCGACCAACTCGAAACCCTCTGTCGAAATGACTTCAATGGTGCTGAAAGTTTCCGTTGATTTGATACTTTTGAAAAGCTGTGTGGACTTCTTTGAAAATATCGATCTTTTAATGAATCGTTGTGTGTCGATCAGCCTTAACGTGTAGGACTTAAAATCGTTATCAACCCCGTCAACCCAGTACGTTGCCAAAAGCTGGTAGTCAGCAAAGTCCATTTCTTGATAGCCAATCCAGACTTCGACCTTATCGCCTATGATTGTTTCGTTTTGGGTCAGAATGGCGCGCATCTTTTCTGTAAAACCATTATCAACAGTCTCAATAGCCATGCTGCCCAATACTGAAATGCTCTTTTCAGGCTCTATGGTTTGCCCTGTGAGGCCCTGCTCCATGATTCCTGTATACTGCTCACCTAATGTCTCAACATCGCTGTGACTGACCAACCAGAACGCACCAGTGCTGTTTGTTATCTTAGCGGCCAAACGTGGTGAACGGTCCAGCTGGTTGTTTGCCTCCATGAAATCGCTGCCGAATGATCGCATTTATTGAACCTCTCGGACTGTGAAGCTGTATGTGAATAGGTTAACTGACGTTCCCACCCTGTTCCGTGAATGCGGCCCAACTCTCTGAACCGTCCGAATCGTTCCGTCATCGAAATCAAGAATGTCGAAATATTCGCTGTTGATCGTTGAATAAATGAATTCATCAAACTGTGACTGATCCAGTGGATCTATCGGTGTCGTTGAAATTGACCAAGTGTTGATTATGCTGTGAAGCGTTGATTGCATAACACCACCCAATGAAACAGCCTGTGACTTTTTGGCCTCAGTGGATCTATCGTATGCTGTCAGGCCAACCGATATAGTTAGGACGGTAGCCGGATCATTGACCAGCGCCCGTTTTGCCACATAAGTAATATCAACCATTTGCTATAACCTGCCCTTGTGTGCTTGCACCGTCAAATAATACACCATCGCGGCTGAAAAAGTCTTTCAGGGATGCAATAACGTCATCACCAGCACCAGAACCAAAACTGCCGCCTGTGATATTGATCGAAACTGACTGTGTTGTAGATCCAGCCTGACTGCTTGCACCGCCTGATCCGCTATCCTGACCGGAAAGCGTTGGTGCTGACGGAACGCTTGCCGCGCCACCGCTGCCGCCTTTGAATTTGGTCTGTTTGATCTTGTTTACCTGCGCCATACCAGCCGCAATCACTGCCGCCGCCGCCGCAAATCCCCAAAAACCACCCTGACCGAATGCCTTTGTCGCGCCTTGTGCTGTGTTAATAACGGCCATTGCAATCGCTGCATCTTTGCCGCGTTTAAATTCCTTTTCAGATCCAGCCGCCATCGCCGCATCTATGGCGCTCATTAAGCCATTTGTCACGGTAAGTTTCTGGTCAGCAAGTGTTTCTTCTGCTTTCAGCTGGTCAGCTTTTAGCTTTGCATCGTCATCCTTGTCTTTTGATCGCTGTTCTTTGCCAGCGCGACTTCGCATACTCTCGGCCCAACTGATCGAGTTAGACTTAGAAATTTCTTCCAACTTTGCCGCCGCCTGTTCTGCGCTTTCAACAATTTTGTTGTCACTCTCAACCGCCGCTGCCGCCTTTGCTCTGGCCGCATCGCTAATGTCGTTAAAACTTTTAACCAAACGATCACCAGTGGATGAAAAATCGCCCAAAGAATTTGCTGTATCAACCATGCCAGCAAACATTTTGTCGGCCATTTCGCCCAGTTGGACCGTGGCCGCGCTTGATACAAATTCGGGCATGGCTATGGGCGCAATCAATGTTTCGCCGCCAATCAGCGCATCAAGCCGCGCTTGCATCGAACCACCATCAGAAATAGAAAATTCCAGCGGGGTCATGCCTAAAAAACCAGCAACTTTGTTATATTTTGCGATAAAGGAATTGAACAATTCGTTCACGCTTGCGAAAACTGCATCGGCGCCCTTGGCCATTGGCATGAAAAAGCCAGCGCCTTTGTTTGCTAACCATGTGGCACCAGCGTTTATACCGTCAATGAACAATTTCCAGCCTTTCGACATGATGTGCATTGTCATGTCAAATATCTTTGCCCAATTCTCAAACGCTTTAAGAAAAACCCAGCTGACTGTTTGGATCCCCAGCTTCATAGTCTCGTAAACTTTCACCAGCGGCCTGAAAGCATCGACTAAACGACCAAAACCCATAATGATTTTACTAATGGCGTTTTGTGTTGCCTGTTCCCATCCGCCCGCTTCAATTGCGGCGTCAGTGAATTTTTCTGAAAAATGCGTAATCAGTGGTGCCAATGCTGTGGAAATGCGCGCCATTGTCGCTGTGAAAATCTCTCCAATGTCACTGAATGATTTCCCACTGGCGGCCAGCTGTGCAAGGTCAGTTTCCGACATTACGATTCCAAGCGCCCTCGCTCGATCTCTTAGTCGATTCAGTTCTTCTGACTGCTGGGTTAGTAATGGCAATAACTTTGTCGCGCCGCCAGACATTGATTCCATATAGAAAGTCATGTCCTGCTGGCTTTTACCCGCCTTTTCTAAGCTGGAAACGTAAAGCTGCAAGCCCTCAGACGATGACAACCGCTGGAAATCCGCCAACGTCACTCCGACCTGTGGTCCGACTTGTTCCAAGAAATCCATCAGCGGTCCACTGCCAATGGCAGCATCACCAACGCGGTCATTGAAGTCCATCAAAACCTGAGACAGCCCATCCATGTCCATGCCAACGCCTTTGGCGGCGTAGCCCCACTCCTGCAAATCCGTTGTACTTAGTCCGGCAATGTCTGCCATGTTCTTCAATTCACGGGCGTTGCCAGCATGGGTCAAGGTGAGTTTCGCCAGCGCTGCTGTGGCCGCAATAGCGGCGCCGCCAACGACTGCCATGGACTTGCCTATTTTCTTCATTCCATCTTTGACAGAATTGGCATGGCGCGCAACGCCGTCCATTGATTTTGTAAGCTGGTTTGATAGTGTGGTTGAAAGGTCCTGTGCGTGTTCTTCTGTACGGTCAGCTGCTTTGCCAACGCCATCCAGTTCTTTTATGGCGGCTTTTCCGCCCGTTGTTTCTATCTCTACAACAACAGATTGCTCATAATCAGCCATGGCTCTCTTTCCTCGCGTTTTCGACGCTAACTATCGCTGTCAGTTCCCATCCAAGTAATGCAGCGCCAGTCATGTCGCTCCACGCTCGGACCTCCTCAAATCCTAGCGGCCAGCCAGAATTAATCATACTAAGATAAGCCGCCCACAAATATGAAAGCCTTTCAGGTAATTCTGGTGCGTTTTCTAATTCTGGTACGGCATAGCCGCCGCGCTTTAGCTTTTCAAAATGCTCTTTTCTTGTCGCCCCATTTTCACCAACTTTGGTGGCCAGTGCTAATTCATGTTTAGCAAAGGCCACCAGTTCTGGTATTAGGGCGTAGTAAAATTTTCACTGTTCTGCGCAAACTCCACTACCTCGCCCATTAGCGCTGGACGTTCTTCAAAGATCCTGACAACCTTTTTGTGGGTCATCTTGTCATCGAATGACCAGCCAATGACTAGCCGCGCATATAAAGCCCGCATATCTTCCGCAAAATTCACGCTGGCTTTGTTCATGCGCGCCATATCCCAAGACGCGGTTTGGCCAATCTTTGACTCTAAGCCAACCACCAGCAAGAATTCACCAGTATCGCCAATTGGTAATTTGGCGCCAGCACCCTGCTTTGTGGCCGTTCCATGCTTTTCAATGAATTCGTCAAAGTTCATTAGACAGGGGTCCTTTCAATGAGTAGGTTTGTTCCAGTAACGGTGTCATAAAGCGCCTGAAAAGGCATTGAAAGCAACACCGCGCCCGCTCCGCCAACATCAGGCTGACCACCAGTGAATTTTATGCGCGGCAGCAACACACGAACCGCATTCCCGTCCACATCGGTCAGGGTAAATTCAAGGCTCGATTCAGTTTCGTTGATAAACTTATCAAGCAAGGCAGCGCTGGTGAAATAAGCGGTAACCGTGCCGGTAACATTGGACTGACTTACCGTATGGTCACCGCTGCTGCTGGATCCAAGTTCAAAAGCCGCTTCGATTCCGTTATCAAGTGACAGATCTATTCCAGTCATTCCAGCATAAGTGACACCGCCCTCTTTGATTGTGCCAATTTCGTGGCCAGTCAAAGGTGAATTTGTCGTTGCGCTGTTCTTGGTAGCGCCAGAAATGTCAGAATTTGCTTTATCCTTGCCAATGCAACTGAATGTCACTGTCGCTATTGCGTCTGGCTGTATGCTCATAGACATACCAGAAAATCTGACGCCTGTGAAAACTTCAAAAACATTAATATCGCTGAACCAACGGCGCAAAGTATAGCTTGGCAGTAGTTCGCCAACCTTTAGCTGGTCCGTTCCAGCAATAGGAACACCAGTCGCCCACGTTCCGCCAAGTGAAGCGGCAAGAAAGTCGTCAAAGGTGCCATAGGAAAATTCACAACTGACGTCACCAGCAACGGATCTGTTGCCAAGACGTAAATCAGTGATTTGACGGTCAGCGCGTAATTCAGCGCTTTGTATTGCCGATCTAGTTAATCCCAAAGTGAAACCAGTGTGCCGAATTGGTGTCATCGCTGGGGTCGCTGGGGTCGTTCCGAAAACTGATTCGACCACATAATCCGTTTCGTGTTGTGCGCCAACTGCTTTGCTCATGTCGTGTACCTCAATTAAGTTTTATTCATAATACCGCAAAAACTGGCGAATGCTATCGCGCTGCTGTATATGCTTCATAGTAAATTTCCACGGCCATCATCACTTTGCTTTCATAGCTTGTGATCTGCCCGATCCTGTTGCGCCTAATTCTTACGTCAACCCCGCCGTTTGAATAAACTCCGCCACGCGGGAAGTGGTCGCATACTGTATCCGCCATTCTAATTATGGCGCCCTTGCCTAACCCAGCTTTTCCCCAAACCTTTAAAATGTAAATCCCTATTGTCCGATCCGCGCCATTCATGCCCAGTTCGGCCTGTGTCGTGTCGGTAGTCATGTTTTGCGTCTGGATCCATATATCATCTGCAGGGAAATGTGAAACATTCTCCCATGCTACTGGAACGCCTAAATCATTTAGTCTGCTGTCCAATGCTGCTGAAATATCCGCGTAATGAGTAGCCATTATAATAATCCCGCCGTTTTAATTGTATCTGACATTTCAATTCTGGCTTGGTCGATAGCACCCTTGACGACACCGAAATCATTTTCTATATAAACGATGTATGGCGTTCGGTTCACGATGTAAAAAGTGTCATCCAGCTTGTAATCTTTGACTGCCTTTCGCAAAGAATTCACTGAATCGCTATCTTTTACCGATTTATTCTGTTTTTTTAGTTCTTTATAGTCTGACGGAAATCTTGCCTCTGCTTTCGGAACGGCGTTCAATTCAAAAAACCATGAATTTCGCGCAATACCAACATCCACAGGTGTTCTTTCTAAGATTGAGGCGCCCAGTTCAAGCGCATAGGCTTGAATGTGTTTCCTAATGTCGCCGCCTATCGCGTCTGAGATCTTTTTAAAGTCTACAATGGCACTCATAAACAATAACCTCCTGCATGTTTGGCACCACCGCCGCCACGTTTACGATGGTGAAACCATTCACTGTGTCGCCTACCATTGGCGGTACCGTTGTTGACTCAAGCGTCAAACGGAAATCACCCTGCCTGATTGTCTCATTGACATGGGCGAAATCAAACGAACCAATAACACCGTATCCGGTCCACGTTGTAATAACGGGTATCATGTCGCCAGTGGTAGGGCTAAATGCTCCCTCTGTCGCTCTCTCGAAAGTAAATTCCGCGCCGAATTCTTTCAACAGGCCACTGGCCATGATCGTCAGTTCGCCGTAGTTCATATAAACACCACTTCAATGCCATCACGGACCAAGCCAACAAGCGCCATGTCAATCTTTGGCCGTGACACCTCGCTTTTGTCTGCGTAAGTGACAGACACAGATCCAACGGTGGTCGATGAAATCGCCCTGCCCTCTGTGGCCATTGGGTCGCTTGATGCGTCCATTGATAGTGCAACTTCTATCTGCGCCTTTACCAGCTTTGCAGGTATTTCATCACTGGCCACGCTCCAACCGTCTATTGTCACGCCACTGCGCGGCCATTGTAACGGTTGTACTTTAGTGGCTTTGGTTCCAACAAAACTGCGCGTTTCAATGAAATCCATTGCGCGTAGCAAAAGCTGTGTCGTGTCACCCGCAATCGTCAGCCCTCTGGCCGCCGCGTATGCGGAAAGCGCCGCCTCGTCTGTATATGAATCTGTGCCAATTATTACAGCCATTTAAAACTCCTCAATCCAACGAACCGAAAGCGAAACCGTGCCAGTAAATGCGCCCTCTGGCACCGCTTCAAAGGTCAATGTTTCGTTCGGTCGCATGTAAAATCCAGTGCCTCGAACGTCAT
>Ga0208023_1000096_pt1 | contig 23764 bp, 25 predicted proteins | sample Colrivmet1370A02_FD_187625 | JGI IMG/M metagenome (GOLD analysis project Ga0208023, IMG submission 187625) | Estuarine microbial communities from the Columbia River estuary - metaG 1370A-02 (SPAdes) (version 2) | ecosystem: Environmental > Aquatic > Marine > Intertidal zone > Estuary | place... | reverse complement strand
AGACACTAGGTCAGATGCCTAACAAGATTGATTGGTCATTACTGTCAGATTACGAGAACGAAGACAATACAGCTGGAAGTCAGACAATGGCATGTAGTGGTGACGTTTGTGAGATGGTAGACTTAACTTAGTGTTGACATCAGTAGGTATATATGTTGTAGTAATATTAGCCCTTGGTTTATTCCAAGGGTTAGTATAAAGTATTAGAGTAAAGGGAATACAAATGGCAGTTAAAAGACAATTCAGTAGGGCATTGTATGAGGCATATGATGGTAAGGCTAAAGACAGATTAGTTGAGTACCTCACCAGTGTAGGCCATACTATTGTCAGTACTGAAGAGAACTTCAATGTGGATGTTGTATCTCAGAAAGGTGACTACACCTACTTCAATGAGGCTGAGGTTAAGACAGGTTGGAAGGGTGATTGGAATACTAACTGGGCAGAGATAAGATTACCTGAACGTAAGGGTAGGCTTGTCAAACTATACAAAGAAAAGAATGGTGTGCTTAACTTCTATATCTTCAGGGCTGACATGCAGCAAGCATGGAGAATTAAAGACACCTTACTAACAGAAGAAAGCCTGAAGGAAGCTAAGGGTAGATACATTACCAAAGGTGAGAAGTTCTTCCATATTCCATACACAGATGCTGAATTAATTAACTTAGAGAAAGAAGATGTATAATGGCTAAATGGAATTTAGATGCTGTACGTGATGAGGTAGAGGATGATGTTGTCAACCAACCACCACACTACGGTAACGGTAGGATAGAATGCATAGAGTATATGAGGGACAACATGGATCACATGATGTTCATGGGTTACCTAGAAGGTAATGCTAAGAAGTACATGCATAGGTACAGGTACAAAGGTAAACCTGTAGAAGACCTAAGGAAAGCCAAATGGTACTTAGAATATCTTATACGAGAGATGTCACAAGAGTAATAAAAAAGCCCCTCAGGATTTCTCCTTGGGGCTTCTTCTTTATTTCTTCTTCATTGGTTTCTTTTTAACAGGTTTCTTTTTATTTGTACCCTTACCGTAGGGAACTTTCTTTCCGTTCTTGTATGGCATAACGTTTCTCCTTTATTGTTTAGCCGCCCACATATTGTCAATCATGTTAGGGTATTTTCTACCAGCTCTAGATGCTCTAGCTCTAGCCTTTTTCTTCTGTCCATCTGTCAACGGTTTAGATTTACCTAAAGACTTAGGACGTTTCTTTTTCCATACGGGTTGTTTATTAGCCATTACCACTTCACCTTGTTAGCCCAGTAAGCTGCACTCATCTTACCTTTTTTAATGTTCTTAGCATGACGTGCCTTGAATGCTTTATTTCTAGCTGATCCTTTCGGACTACCTTTGACACCCTTCTGCCCAAACCTAATTACCTTTTCTTTACCACCAGCACAAGCCTTAACAACATGTGACTTAGTTTTGTGACTTGGTGTAGTCCTAGGGGAGTTACACTTCATCTTAGCTTTGTTAAGTTTCTTAGGCACGTTCTTACCTCTCATTAGTTAAGTGGGTTGTCTACTAGGGAATCATAGGCTTTCCATATATCATCTATTTCTGTTTGGTATTTGTCAAGCTTATCACCCAAACTATCAGTGATCCCAGTCGATCTCTCAACTTGACTACGTAAGTCAAGCAAGTCTTTCTGTTGTTCCAAGATTGTTTGCATCTGCGTACTAATCGTTGACAACCTTGTGTTAAGTCCTCTAACATCATTATCTTGTACCGCCTGTTCTAGTGTTTGTATACGAGAACCTAAGTCCCCTGCTGTTTTATCGAATGTTCCTGACTTAGTGACAACTGTCTCAATGCCTGACTCAACAGCATAGAACCTTTGTAATGTGTCATAGCCGTAGTATATACCACCACTAAGAGAACCTAATATGGGTAGGGCAGCAGCTATGTACCACCCTTTGAATGTAAACCCACCAACTTTTACTTCAGCATCTTCTATCATGGCTGAGGATCGTTGTTAGCTAATGAACCGTGTTGCATTATGTAAGTAGCAGCACCGTAGATGTCATCAGCATCCTTCATTTCACTTGTTAAGTAACCGTTCCAACCTGTAGCATTACCGTAGTTATCCCATGTAATGACAAACTCGTCAACACTTTGTGTGTATGTTAAGGCTGAGTAGTTACCTATGACAATGCTGTTCTGTGCTGCATAACTGTCAATGCTTGCTGTAAGGCTGTCAGTATTAGCAGCTGCCATGAATGCACCAGCTTGTTGAGCATACCCTTCAACAGAATCTAATGCTTGGTTGTATGTAGCTACTTCAGCTGCATCTATAGAGTACTCATCTGTAGAAAGCATGTCTTGTAGAGCTACCTGTTCAGGTGCTGTGTCAGCTTCCATTGCAACTTCAGCAACTGACGTAGCTGTCATAAGAACATCTGTAGCATCAACTAATGTGTCAACAGCTAAGGCTAGGTTGTTCATAGCAGCTACATGTTCTTGTACGAAGAGCTGTTCAGCTGTTGTAGCTGTAGCATAATCATGTTGCATTACCTGATCAACAGCATCTAAGTAAGCTGTAAGCATAGAACTAGAAATATGACCATCATCTAATGATCCATCTACTATGACACCACCAACTTCAGCATAACCTGTAGCACCAACACCCAACTGAATTGACAACTGTAGTCTGTTATCTATAACATTAATACTATCAATCAGTGCTTGTAGTTTCTCTTCCCCTGTCTGTGCGTTTGCTTGTCCTGAAACGGTCACTAAGACTGAGCTTGCTAACAGTAGTTTTTTCATCTGACTCTTCATTTGATTCTATGTCCTCTCCTACCTTTAACAAGGTGTCCCAAAATTGTTTGTCATCAACATACCCCACCACATAAACGGAAGGATTCTCTCTATACTTTAGTAAAGCATTCTTACCCATAAGAAGTTTACCAGTTTTGAAATCGTTTACAGGGCAGGGCGTATTAGCTAAAACCATCGCCTTAAATACAGCTGGATCAGCACATAAAATACTGATGCCAGAAATCTGCAAACCTAAACCTCCTACTTGCTGAGGTGCTCCTAAAAGCCTAGCATTCTTACGTCTGTTACAGGAGTTATCTTGCTGCATACCACCTGATGACAAGCCTATGACACTTAACTGTATACCTACAGAACTTGGCATTAAGCATGAGTCGTTACCACCGCCACCCATAATCGTAGGTGCTATACTGGACATGACAGGAGCTTTATCCCCTGCACCTGTCGCATTGTAGTTGTTGGTAACAGTTTCGTCTGTGTTGTTACTGTCTACTGTACTGTCTTGGTAATTATTACTGAAGTCACCTGTAACATCATTGGCTAGTACACTGGTCACCAAGAACATCTTTAAGATTAGAGTCTTGGCACATAAGCTGAACAGCTGCTTCATCTTTACCGATAAGAGATAGTGTTTGTGCATTTAAATTTCTTTGACATTTAGGCTCGTTGTTAGGACATACCGAAGGGAACTGTATTGTTGTGGACGTACAGGCAATCAATACCAAAACTAATACGAGGTAATATTTAATCACGTCTGCTGTCTTCCATCATAATCCTGATTGACTTAATGTTCTCATCAATACGAGCTAGGGTTAAAGCTTGTGTTTGTACAATCTTATCGAGGGTTTCGATACGTACTTCATGACGTAGTATCTCACGAGTGTTGTTCTTAACGGAGTTGTCAAGTGATGACACATACCATACAAGGGCTATAGTTTGACAGATGATAGCTACTACTAGAGTAACAGGTACTGTCTTCGATAAGTGCCAATCTGTATCTTTGTCCATCATTTTGTAAACCCTGCTCCGAAGTATAGGCCAACAATAGCTGACACAATGTGAGTATCTAGTGGTGTTATGACAAAGCCAGAGGCAGCTTGCCATCTTACAGTTTCGTTAGCACCAAGCAGCCAGTTAATAATACCACCCTCAACTTCAGTGTAACCTACGATAACGTTTATCTCAGGGTAGAATACAGCAACTAACTTAGGTAGTACAATGATAGCAAACACAGCTGATAGAGCTATAAGCCTACGTGTCCAAGCAAAGTGTTTGTCAGTCTTACCAGCTTCACGAGCTATGTTAACTTGTTCAGCATTGAAGTTAGCTCGTTCCATGAGCATCTTGTTGTTCTCTTGTTTAGCCTTAATGCTTTGACCCCATATGGACATGACCCCACCGAGAACGGTAGAGCCTAGCATTGTAATTAGTTCTAATGGTAATCCAAACATTAGTTTACAGAGCCTCCTTTTTGTATGTCCTCTGTTATTTCTGAGAATGTTTCTTGAGAAAGTTCTTGTACCTTACCCATACGTCTAATACCTTGCACTTGACTAGAAGGGTAGGAAGAAACATTTACCTCATTAGATTGGTTTCCCCCTAACATTAAAATGTGGGGTGCTACTGTTGCGTCCCTACCTAAAAGGCTCTTGAATGTCTCAGAATCCATCAGTCCTGTATCCTGTAATCCTTCAGCCTTTTGAAATTTCTTTAAGGCTGAAATAGTTTCAGAACCAAAATCCCCGTCTGCTCCAAACTTAGGAAGGTTATACCCTTTAGTCATAAGGGCATTTTGAAATTCAGCTATACCCACCTTTCCCCCTAGGTCTACAAGTTCCTCTGTACCTACAAAGAAACCAACGTGGTATTGCTTCCCCGTCTTTTTTACAACAATATCTCCAGATTCTGCGTCTTGAATGTTGACAGAACTTCCAATATTTAGGTACTTTCTTGCCCTAACCCTGTCGTACCTATCTGATGAAGCCACACGAGGTAAACCTAGGTTAGTTAAAACATGATCTACAAAAGTCCCACACCAAGCCCTTGATCCTTGAGATACAGACGTGTCGCCCTTTCCAGATGTAGCAAACTTTTGAGTTTTCCCAAGAGAGTTGTTAAAGAAACCAACAATAGTTGACTGAGTGGTAAGGTCTTTCTCGTCTAGTCCTATAAAACCTTGGTCATAAATGTACTGTACTGGATTTTGGGTTAATACTTCTGGCACTTCTGTTTCTGTCGTAATAATTTCTAAAGCCGCAGCAGTGTTTGGTGCATCTTCTACTTTATCTAATACTTCTGGAGTTATAGTAGAGTTACCATCTGAATCAAGAGGTGTTACTACAATCTCTTCGTCAGGTTCTCTAGGTGTAGCTTCAGCATTAGACTCAAAGTCAATATCTTCTAATGGTACTCCTATAAAATCTTCATTGATAGCTGCAGTTACATCCGCATTCTGATCAGGTGTTAGGTTATTGTTGGTATCTACTGGAGCTGCGTCATCCTCTTGACGAGTAAGTAACATAGATTCCATTGCAGATGGGTCACCACCTAACCTACGCCAATAGTTAGCATATGTCTTGAACTGGTCGTTAGCTCGTGTAATCTCTGAGTAGTTTCTACCTAGAGCCTCAACACCCCAACCTTTACCACGTAACTCTGTTCGTTCACCCGTTGACAAAGCCCTACCACTATCTTTAATCATGCGGTAGATATTACCACCGTAATACTTATCAGCTTTATCTTGGAATAAACCACCAGCCCACTCTGAAGGACTTGTAGTTTTCTCAGCTTTCAGTTTAACCTCACCAATACCTGTCAATTCAAATACTGTACTCTCTACAATACCTTTCATTGTGGTAGCAAAGATATTAGACTGAGACTGTAGTGCATCCTTTAACTGGTTGACAGCAAGGGTATGGCCTTCAGGGTCTAACTTCTTGACAATATTTAGTTTGTCAAATACATCGTTGGCATATAATACATCCATTGTTTCTTTACTTAAGAGTTTGTTTGATGTACTGACGTTAACTGTAGCTTGACCAACACCATTCAAGAATGAATCTCTATGCTCAGGTTGGTTAAGGTTCACAGGTTCTGTTAACTTCACCTTAAAATCAAAAGCATTGTTTATTGCATTTAATCTGTCTTTGTCACTACGGTCTGTGGCTATTTCCAATTCTTCATTGTTGTGTAGTATGACAGCTGCACCAACTTCAGGTTCATCTAAACCGAATACATTTAAGTTAGTGTACACTGTGTCTTTAGTTTCTGTCTTTTCTAAAGTCTTTAAGATTTCAGGCCATTTACCAGCAACATAACTAGACCAATCAACTTTATCTGACAATAAAGCTTGAGCTAATTGAGGGTCTGTTTTACCTAACACTTTAGCTTGCTTTAGAAGGGCTGCAGATATTGGCTCCATTGCTGCCATAGTTTCAGCTGTAAGCATATCTTTGTCATACGTTTCAAGACGACCCAGAAGAGAATCTAATGTGTCAATCTGTGATTTAACAGGGGAGAACTCATCGGCTGTTATGTTAAGGGGTCTTGTAAGTTGAGACTTAGCTATATCAAAGCTAGTTCTTAGTTGAACCATAGACTCAGGGCTGACATCACCACCAGCTATTTCAGCTTGTAGACCTACTAGAGCTATTGCTCTAATGTTCTGTAGTATTTTGTTAGCATGAGGCATATATGACTCTTGGAATTCCATCTTGTCTATGTTAGATGCTGACGTTATATATAATGCCGCAGCTTCAGAAGTCTTCATATCATTTAAGGCTATAGTAGCTACATCTTGACTCGTGAAAGGTTTACCTGATTGACTTAACTTTTGTTCAGCTAGGAACATATATGCAGGGTTTTCTATTAACTGTTTGTTAGCTGCCTCAGCTGCTGCCATAGCAGGGTTAAAGGTTAGAGAACTTATGTCAACACCTGTACGCCTAAATACAGCATCAGCCTCACCGTCACCTAATTGAAAACCTAAAGATTCATATGAGGATACAGCTGAGTTAATACCAGCCTTAAGACGTGTTGGGTCTGTTACACCTTTAAGCTTGTCTAGCTGTGTGACAAAATTAGCAAAACCAGCTTTATTCAAGGAAGCTTCTGTAGGTTTACCTCTAGTTTGTGCTTTGGAATATGCATCCATAGCACCAAACAAACCTTTTGTCAGGTTAGCCATGCCTTGAGCTGCAGCTGCTGAAGCACTGGCACTAGGTGCATTGACACCCTTCTCATAGGCTGTACCTTCGTCACCTAAATCCATAGCAAAACCTGCCATAATTACATATCCTTATTTTTGTTGTTGTTGGAAAACCTGTGCATCAAACTCAAGACCTAATCTTGTAGCATTTTTTATCATGTCAGGGAAGGTTTCACCTCGTGCAAGTCTCTTCTGAATCTGTACTTTTATCTGATTCGAGAAGGGTTGTGCCCAAAGCTCATCGTTTATCTCGTAGAAGAGTTTCTCACCTTTTAGCATATCATCTTTATTGCCCTCTGTCAAGAGCCTTATGGCATAATCAGACTTAGCCCTCATTCTTTTCTCGAAATCACGTACAACTTTAGTCTCTTTGTAGATCATTTCGTTTAAATCATAGAAGTTTTGTACAGGAGCTGGTGTCGCACCGAAGAATACTGCAGCCCAAGTTATAGGGTCTAGGTCACTTACTGACAGCTTACGTGTACGGCTACGGTAATTACCTGTTTCAATCAGTTCTTTTATCTTGATACCTTTATCAAAAGTAGAAATGTTACGTACTAACTGTGTCAAATCCTCACGAGCTAGTTCACCTTGCCCTTTGAACATAGCAGAAAAGGCTGATGTAGCTACTTTGTACATGTCTCTTGCAATCTCACCAGATGGTCCAGTAAGTACTGTCATAAACTCATCATCAAAAAGTTTACGGTACGTGTCTACAAGCTGATCTACAGGAGCTACACGAGTAGCATATGCTGTTTCAGTCCCTAATAGCTCAGACAGTAAGGCATCAACAGCACCATACTTAATACGGTTAAACATCTTGACAGTCTCAGGGTCTTGAGGGTCATACCCAAGTTTCTCTGTGACGTAACCTGCAGATTTACCTAAGCCTAAACCTGTTAACCCGAACATCGGCCCCATTGCAGCAAACATGCGTATACGTTCACCAGCTGTAAAGTTACGACCAACTGTAATATTTTCTAATGCTCGTAAAGAAAACGATAACCACTGTGTTGGTACTCTCATTGGTCCTGACTGTGCAAAACTACGTGATGATGTAGTCATACGGAATGACAAATCTTGTTCACGGTTAGTAATCCAGAGTTTACCCTCAGGTGACAGTGGGTCAATTAATGGGCGTTTAGCTCTATGCTCTAGGAAAGCTGTAGTAAGAGCTGACATACGTGTAGCTCGTTCACCTTCCTTAAAGAATATAGTTGACTTGTCTAAGAACTTATTAGCATTATCTACAGCTTTACCTGTAAGAGTACTTGCAGCACCAAACTTCTGTGCTTGCTGAAGTTCTAAGATTTGTGTGTCAATAATGTTACGACCACTCTCATCAATGTACTGGATTAAACCCTTAAGTTCTGTCTCATCCATTAAACCTGCTTTGCTTAAACGTTTAATAGCTAAGTCACGGGCTGGTCCAACTGGTAGTTTAGTAATAATCAACATAGGTGCTGTTAGACCTAGGGCTTTACTGCCTTGTACTGGTGATACAGCTGCTATTGTTAATGCATGTAGTGACTGTAAAAAGAATTGGTCAGGGTTAAGGAAACCAAACTTAGAGTAGAACCCAACCTTCATAAGAGTAGACGATGGGTCAGTCTTAGCTAGATCGACCTTCATACCTGATTTCTCGAAAACATTCTCAGCTACTGAGTTACTAAAGGATTCCCACTTGTCACTTAACCATGTTGGTTGGTTGAGCCTACGTTTAATAACATCTTGTTGTTCACGTAACTGTGCTGCTGTGTCATTAAACTTACCTGTCTTAGTTACCTTAGCCCCTAAGAAACGATTAAGGAAATCACTCTCTGGAATACCTTTAGGGAACTCTACAATGTTAGGGTTGTTGTTAGCTAACTTAGTCCAACCTACAATAGCATTCTGTGATGCTGCACGGTTAGTATACCCGAACACCTCAGAACCGAACTGGTCTGCTATAGCTGATACAGGGCTTGCGTTGACAGCTTCCTTACCACCAAACTCAAACAATGGTGTGTCACCACGTTTAGTGTTTAGGCGAGTACCTACAACTTCACCGTAAGTAGAACCAGATAGAGATATATCCTCACCTTGGTCAACTATACTTACCTTCTCATCACGAGCTTTTGCTACAAACTCTTCTCTAAACTTAAAGTTGTACTTTGTACCTAAAGCAACTAAGTCTTCGTAGTCAACTATGTGTTTATTCCAAGAATTATTCTGTCTGATTACATCACCTAGGTCATCATACTCAGGTTTAGATAAGGCAAGCTTACCTATATCGTCAACACCTTGAGTATCCATAAGTGCTTTAACTTTACGGGTGATGTTGTTTATTTGTAAGACAGCTAACTGTGCTTGCTCTTTACCGAAAGAACCTAACAGTGTCTTAAATCCACCACTAATCTTGTTACCTGACACCAAGGTTTGTTCCTTAGTTGTACCAACAAACCAACGGAACTCAGCATTTGTACGAGGACCACCTACGTTGTAAGGCATAACATCCACACGTTCTAGTGCACGAGTAGACTTGACGTTAGTGACAAACAAATGATCCATATATGTACTAGGAACTTTAAATACGATTTGGTCTGGATTTAGTTCTGCTTTACGAATGCTACGTCCTGTAGCAAAGTCTAATACTAATTCGTCATCTGGTAGTTTTACTCTTACATTGTCAACACGGTAAACAATATCTGCAAAGTCATCTGTAAACTCAGCATATACACCACCCTCAGCTACAACTTTCTTAAGGCGATCACTTGATCTGATCTGCCAAGATGTATCACTGATGTCAATTATAGCATCATAAGCTTCTAAGGTTTGTTTGGATGGGGTACTACCGTACATAGTCTTGTACAATGCTTCAAAGCTTTCCTTAGTAGGAGCTTTACGTAAGTATGACAACTCACCATCTCTTAGTTGTGTCATAAAGTCACTTAGGTTCGTTCTCTCAGAACCCTTAACTTTGTTAATAATCTTCTGGTATGGTTTAACTAGGTCACCTACTAAAGCTTGACCAGCTTCAGCTTGCATAAACTTACCACCAATCTTCTCACCTAGACGAACAGTAGCTGGACCAAACATTTTATTAATTGAGTCACCAATAATACCACCCTTGTCAAACCTATCAGCTGCCTCAGGTAATTTAAGTATGTCTACTCGTTGTTCAGCTTCTATGAAGTAACCGTTACCCTCTTCTCTCTTGACAACCTTAAGACTTGGGTCACCCTCAGCTATAGCTTCAGCATCTCGTTTCAAACGGAAAGGAGCACCTGAGCCATTCTTACCCATACGAACCACAACCTTGTAGTCGTCTGATCCTTCGTCAAAGATTTTACGGCTGTTAACAACCACATCATTTGTACGGTTAGCTATATTAACAGCAATATCATCAGCTGCTTTGGCTATTGTTGATGCTGATACATACTCACCGAAAGAACCTCGACGGTTCATCTCTTCAATCTTTTCCATCAAGACTGTCTTACGGTTGTTCTGACGTAAGGTGACACCTGAGGGACGTGCTGATGGTCCTTGTACTGGGTCTAGTTCTTCAGGTAGGTTACGCCCTGCAGCTATCTCATCGACCTGTATACCCATGTCATCGACTGACTTAGATAGTACATTAGCTGCTGGTACTTCACCTTTAATGACAGCAACAGCATCTACAGGTCTACGTACTTTTGTCAGAGACAATAGCTTGTTTGCTGTAGTTGAGTTCTTACCAGCTTTGAGTGCTGTTGCAAGTGTTGTAGCACCTTTAAGATAACCTAAGGTAGCTATGTCAGCTACACCAAATACAGCATTAGCTCCAGCCATAGGATCATTACCTACGTATAGAGCATCGTTAGCTGACTTGTGTAAGTTCCATATAGAGTCAGTAGAGAAGATACCCTCACTCTTACGTTCCTTTACATACTCCTTAGCCCACTCCTCAAACTCACTAGGTTTAAGGCTTGTGAATGCCTCTCGTATGTCAACACCCTCACGATTAGAACGGAAGGTAACATTCTCGAAAGCACCTATTGTAATCTCACGTAAGATGTTAACGTCTAAGAATGTTAGAGCCTTAGATAAACCTGACTGATCGTTATCCTCTATCTCTCTTTGGATAAGACGATTCCATGTTTCCATGTTGGTGAGGGTACGAGCACCGTAAGGATTAATATCGTTGTCAGATAACATAAGGTTCTGCATGAGCATATACTCAGGTAAACCCATGTCCTCACCTTTGTCTTTACGGTTCTGGATTACTTCTGCAATGTCTTCAGGTTTTAGTCCATCGTTGTAGGCTTGGTCTATTGACAAATTATAGTCGAACTCACCACCTTCTGTCTTTACCACAGACGTATGGTTGGTGTCACCGTTAGCACGAGCCTCACGGATTTCATTCTCGTCACCATCTATTGCAATAGCTAACTCTTGAGCTTTAATAGTTTCAACTTCAGATAGTGGGTTAAACACTTCTGTTTCATTTTCTTCCTCTAGTTGTTGAGATAATGTTTGAGAGTTGAAAATAGAATCTTCAAGAGTCAAGATGTTAGCCATAATTTAGTTACCCTGCTGTTGATGATGTAATATAGTCACTTCCAGTACCAAAAGTTTTTTCACCTGCACTTAAAGAAGGTGGTCTTGAACCAATGTTACTAAAACCAAATTGAGCTACTTGCATACCAATGTTTGATATAGCTCCATATCTTTGGGATGCTGCTGTTTGTTGTGCAGCAAGACCTGACAACCCAGTAAACTGCTGACCTAACCCACTCATCATAGAACCAAAACCTAGGTTAGAACCAAGCTGAGATGACAAAGATGATATGCCGCCTTGGAATCCTGATGATGTTGCTACACCACGGCCTTGTGCAGATTGTTGTCCTCTTGCTCTAGCTATGATACTAGAACGTACAGCACTTCTACGTTGACGAGTGGCTGTTTGTTGTTGTTGCTGGATTTGAACTTGAGTAGCTTGTTGTGAAGCTTGTGCAGCTTGTTTAGCAGCTTTTGCTTGTTTCTGAGCACCTACTACTGCTACACCAGTACCTACAACTGCTGCCCCTATTGCTATGGTCGTTAATGCTGCCATTCTAAATCTCCTTTATGTACACGGACTCAGCCTTTTTATAGCCCATCCTAGTGTATAGATGTTCTAGGTTAGAGATACCTTCAATATCTCCCATACCTATTTGATTTGCGCCTTTGTCAATAGACCATTTTTCAAAAGCTTTTACTAATCTAATGGAGCTTGGTTTACCTCTATATTCTTTTGTAATAAACCATGCAAGTTCAGTAGATTGAACTTTGTGTGACATGTAAACTTCAATAACAAAACCTAGTATTGAACCTACAATTTCACCGTCTACTTCTAATACAAACAAAACCATGTTGTCGTTCAGTAAGGCTGAATTAAGGAATGCTTCTGTTTTATTCTTGTCCCAAGTATGTGTGCTGGGTGCTTCTTTAGAAAACTCTTTGGCTAGTATTAGAACATCAAAGATGTCTTCTTCTGTTGCTTCTCTAATTATAGTTGACATTAAAACCTATTGTTTCTACCTTGTACCAGACCCCAACCTAAAAGAATAAAGTCTTTGCCTTGTTCACTCTCATACTTGATACGTACAGAACGACCATGACCTCTTACTTTAAGTCTAGTTGTAATAACATCCTCAGGGTAATTAAAGGTTGCTAGATTGTCAGGGTCTACAACTACAGGGTGCTTCAGTCTGTATGCCTGTTGACCAGCACCAAAGTTAGAGTTGAAGTCCCATGCTGTTGACACAAGCAATGAGGATGGTCTGATTGATTCATACCCTGCTTGTTCACTACCAGTAAAACCTTCTTCTGTCAACCTAGAGTAAACTGCAATGTAGGGTGTATTCTTCTTAGCTATCAGGTCACCAACAAAGTCATACCCTGTCTCAGCAAAGGATGAGTAGTTAATACTACCCCAATCTAAGAAGTTAGTATCTGAGAATGTACCCATTGTAAGTTTGTTAGTAGCACCATCTCTTATAAGTAGAACAAGGGCTGGGTCACCAGTTGTAAAATCTGACACCTGAGTAGATATAACTTCGTCACCTGCGGATGTAACAACGTTATCACCCAATGAGGTAATGACATCTAAACCAAGTTCAGCTGCGCCAAACCCTGAGTAGAATGATAGGGCTACAACAGCATCTGAGTTAGAGGCTTCATCTGCTATTTTCCAAGGGTAGAAAGCCTGTAGTGTAAGGTCTAAGATAAGTATGTTGTTTAACTTAGCCTCTACAGTTTCCTCATTGTCAGGATATGCCCAATATATTTTCTTGTTTATATTGTCATATACACTTGTGACTTTAGACTTAGCTTCTGTAGAAATCTTATCCCAAAAGGATTGTATTGTTGGTATGGTTATATTCTGTTCTGAACCCTGACCTGATACTTCGTCAATGTTTAGTGTATGAATACCAAAACGTGACCACCAGAAAGGTAAGCCTTCAGCTTGAATAAATGTTTGTGGATTAAGTAAACCTATGTTAGACACACGGTTAACACCGTAAGCTGTGGCTGAGAAGATACCATCAACACCTGTAATCTGCCACACACCGTTCTCCGCAAAGATAAACAATGATGAACGAAAAGGATATAGAAGCTGTATGTTAACAGCATCTGGTATGTTTAGAACACCACCGTCAGTATCTAACAGGTCTGACAAATACTCAGCTGTTGGATCGTTCTGTTGGTGACAATTACCTAAGTCCTCTGTGTCTTCTACAAGACGAGAGAACAGGATTGTACCTGCATGTTTAGCACTTGTTAGACCTGCATAGAACACTCGACCTGAGAATGATGCAACGGATTTAAAACGAGATGATTCTGTTTCAGTAGCTAGACCACTACGTACTTTACTAAAGAAGTCTAGTATGAAGTGACCATTACCAGTTAAGGTTGTACCAGCAAATACCTTATCCCATTCAGCTTCGTCGTAGTTACCGTCTTGATCCTTACCTGCATACCAAGGGTGTGTCAGAGGCTTAGTGAAATCAGATGGACCACCACTCTGTCCCCACCCTGTATTCTTAGCATCGTATGTACGAGCTGCAGATGGTGAGTTGTCTTCTGTGCTATAAGTATCTGTGTCACCCTGCCAATCGAAGTCCCTGACCTTAAACGATATGGATGATACTGATATACTAGAACCATTGTATGACACAACAATAGTATTGATACCAGCTGAGGATACTACAAGGTTACCGTTAATACTAGCAAACTGACAGTTAGAGTTGTTAGCACCTGATGAACCTGAGAACTCATAAGAAGATAAGTTAACAGTACCACCCTGTATCTGTGCTGAGTACGGTAGTTCAGCTTTATTATAAAAATATAAAGTGTTGCCTTTTTGCACCACTAAGAACTCAAGAGCTGCGTTACCACCAACGTTTACCCAGTTACCTGTGTTAACTCTTTCGGAGTCACTGATGGTAAAGGATGACAGAACATTGTTACTCTCTAGAGCTACACCTTGTCGCCTACGCCGTGAACCATCACGTCGAAGATCACAGTTCAACTCATTAACAGAAGCACCTTCTGGAAACGTTAACTCAGCAGCCTCAGTGATAAGACCTTTGACAAAGTTGTTAACTGTCTTTTGTGTTAAGCTTTGGGCCATTCTCTACCGCCTTGCGTTGTTGTCTCTCTTTGCTGAAGTTCTCTCTCCGAACTGCCTGAGTCTCTCTTTTATTACTCAAGTACTTCGTGACAGCTTTCTTAGCTTCAGCTATGGATGAGTATCTACCGTTTAACTGGTGAGGTACTGTACCTACTTCTACTTTGACAATGAAGAATATAAATCCACCTAGTTCTTTTTCGATAATAAGGTTGGTTGCCATCTTATCTGACTTACAGACACACCTTTGGTTAGATGTATCTTCAATGAACTCTAACATTAAGTTCTCCCGTAAACTGGTCTTTTGTTTGCCTTCTTAGTATTGTGCATGTCATTCTGCACATAGGCTTTCAAACGTCTAGCTGACTGCTCAACCTTAGGGTCTGAACCACTCTTGAATAAAGAGAAGCAGGTAGACTTAGCCTCAGCTAAAAGGTAAGGTAGCATGTTGTCATCTAGGTCAGGCTCAAAGGAGTCAGTAATAGAGAACGTAGGATAAACAGAACCATATGCTCTTGTCTTGTCAGCTGCTAGTACAGAATCAATTGTACTGTCATATGAGTTCATTACAATGTGTTCATCATCGAAGGATGTGTAGTATGTTGGTTGTATGTCATTAAGAACGAACAGGTCTGTGTTACCCTGTTTGTCAGCAATCTTAAGTGAGTTAGGTGAGTGTTCGTCCATCTTAAGGATAAACTCTAATGGCTCAATATAGTAGATTGCCTTGTAGCTAGAACCTGCAGCTGATGTATTGTAGTGTATACTCTCGATCTGCTTAACGTTAGCTGGGTATTTAAAATGGGTGGGTCTTGTACTGTCTGACAAAGAGGTAAGCTTTAGGAGTTGCCTATGCTCAGGTATGTCACGAGCTGATACAATGTTATAGTATGCGTCTTCAATTACCGAAGCTACTTGTTGAGCTTCTATTGTGTCACTTATTGCGTTAACATCCTCTGAGTCCATATCACTCAGAATGCTTTGAACCATTTCTAGGAGTGTACGTTTCATTATGATCTATCCAATACAATTGTAAATCTTAGTTTAGCTTGGTTAGTGGATGCACCGTTACTAGATACTGTAATAAAACTATCTGCTGTAACTGTGTTATTTGTTGAAGGAGATAAGGTGTCAACATCACCAGCAGCTGAACCTGATGCTGTAATTGTAAGTGTACCCATAGAAGCAGCTGAAGAGTTCTTTACATCTACTGTGGCATCAGCTGAACTGATTGCACCTTCAAGAACTGTTATTACTTTAGATATTGTACCTGCGTAGGGTACTGGGATATGTACAGTCTCAACCGATGAGATATCCTCTAGGTATCCGTTAAGAGTTTCACCTACTAAGGTTTCTTTAGCTGTCCAAGCACCTGACCCTGAACCATTAGCTACATATACCCTACCAGCAGCTGCCGTTGCAGTACCTTTAGGTTCGTGAATGTAGGGGTCTGTAAGTGAACTGTGGTTTACGTTAGCCATTGTTATCTCTCCGTAGGGGTATATACTACTGGCCCTGCCAAGGTAAATATATTATACCGTAGTTTTAAACTTCTGTCAATAGAAAAGTAAGGTAGGGCTAACTAAAGCCCCACCCCTTATAGATAATTATACGTCAGGGTTAGTTACTACTGTAACGATACCTTCTGGACGGTACTTCTTAACACCGTAACGAGCTGTTGTAACATACTCATGACGTTGGAAGTCTTTGTTGTACTCATAGTCAACTTCTGGCATTTGTCTCCAAGCACCCACGAATGGGTTAGATGTTGGATCAGCTGAGAAGAATAGGTTAGCAACACCATTGTTAGATGAGAAGTCATTAGCTGTTGAGCCATCTTTCTCTACTAATGCTGCGTCAGCTACTGTTGACTTCAAGTAGTTAGATGTGTATACATCAAACCCATATACGTTAGCTACGAAACGCATACCTGTTGCAACACCTGCACTTACAATACCTTCAAACTTAGGGTTGTTTGATACGTTAGTAATGTTAGTTAATGTGTTTAACATGTATTCAGCTGATGGATCAACAATAGCAACCATACCACGATCTGCAACGTTTGACTTTTTCAAGGCATAACGAGCAAATGCGAAGTCAGCTAATTCTAAACGTCCAGCATTACCACCTGAGATACGGTGTGCAACACCATCAAGAGTTTCTGCTGAGTTAGCTGACACACCTACTTCTGGTGCTGAGAATGTTGTTGACTCGAAGTGTTCCATGATAGCACGTTCTTGCTCAGGAACAAATCTAGCTTCCAATTGTGCACTATAGAATGAATCTTGTGCAGCTTTCTTTGTCAAGTATGACGCAGACTGTAGGTATTGGTCTACAGTGAAAGCAAATTCAGCTGTGTCCATCGGTGTATACGCAACTTGTGTATCTTCTGTGTAGTTAGCAGTTACAGTTTTACCGATTGTTGGGATTGTAAATGAATCACCATCTGGGAATCCATCTAGCATACGCACGTATTTTTGTGCTTGCATTTCATCCCGAAGGATGTCTTTTAGTTCAGAAGAATAAACCTCTGCCCTGATTAAACGCTGTGTATCAGCATTTGAGGAAATCATACCAGCCATTGTGCTAGTCCTTTCTTAGAGTTTAGTTACCGAAATTATCCCCTAAACGCATTCTATCTTGTAATAGTTGTTGCTGCATTTTAGGTTCATAGTACTGGTTAGGGTTCTCTCGACGTAGCTTCTGGTAGTATTGCCAATTTCTATCCGTCGAGACTTGCATGTTGACACCCTCAGTGCGTACTGAGCCATTAACCATAGGGTTAAATGTTGGCTTAGGTTCACCGATCAGAGTGAAGAAGGCGTTAGGAGATTCAGAAGCAATTTCACTTAAACGATCCATTGACATTCCTAACTCTGCAGCTTTCTTCTTAACAACCTCTTCAGCATTAGTGCCAAAGCTTTTGTCAAGTTCCTCATCAACACGTTGTAGATTTGTCTTAGTGACAGCATCTGCTTCACGTTGAGTAAGTGTCTGTTCAACAAGGCTCTTCAGGTCTTCCTCACTGATGTTACGAGTGGTGTTCTCTCCGTCAGTGTTACTGTTGTTATTGTTGGGCACTCCATTATTCACTGCAGTAGATTCAGTGGCCTTTTTCTGGAGCTGTTCAAGAACTTCTTCCTGATACTCTTTCTTCTTCAAGTCTTCACGCATTTGTGTCAACTGACCTTCTAGAGTTTGGATATAGCCATCGGCTTCAATTTTACCTTTAGCTAGAACCTCAGGGTCTTTCCAGTTCTCTCCCTTTGCCTCTACGAGCTTTGACAAAAAAGAACCCTGTGGTGAGGTTTCTTCTTGTGTTTGCTCTGGCTGAGTGGTCTGTGTGGTTTCAGTTCCCTCAGTAAATACCATAATATTATTCCTTGTTTAAGTTAATAAGATCAAGCACAGTGGTTAGTGCTCGGTTGTATCCTATCCTGTCAGCTTGCTTATAAGCCCACGAGGGGCTGTCATAGTCTGCTGTAGGTAGGGTATCCTTTCGCATAGGCTCAAGAATCTCTTGTAGGCGTTCTAGGCTCTCACGGTTAGACATGATGCTCTGACGAACTGCCAATTTCTCTTCTTTAGTTTTACATTTGTTAAACCAAGCTGACTTCATTTATAAGCCCTTCTCGATTGCAATCTCTTGTTCTTCTTCGAATTGAACCTGAGCTTCTGTAGCAATCTTCTGTGTTTCCATTTGTTCTATGACAGTTATATTCTCAGAGAACAGTGCTGGTTCACCTAGCTCATCAGCTAAGATACGAGCAAACTCTTTACCTGACATATGTGCAGCAATGGTTGGGTCTTGTAGTTTAAGTTGGTACAGCTGTGTGATTGACTGTACACGTTGAGCACGTTCAGCAAAGTGACGAGCACCCATAGGGATGATCTTACCGTTAGCTGCTATGTCCTCTTTTGTTATCTGCTCAAAGAAGAATATGCCAGTGTCTTCGTTAAGTACTCTGATCGTATCAGCATAGTCCATGTTACGTCTGGCAGCTTCTAGCATTGTATTTAAGATTGGCTCTAAGAACACACGTTCAAAGTGAGCTGTCTTGTGCTGGAAGATACGACCTGCAGCTGTCATTAAGGACTGTACCTCAAAGGCTGTCTTCTCACCTGCACTACGGATACCCATAGCTTCACGAGGTGCACCAGCTAACATCTCCATCTTGTTCTCTAAACCTTGAATCTGGAAGTCAGCATTAAGTGCAGTTGAGTCAGGCACTAGGTAACCAACATCACCCTCATCACCTAAGTAGATACGAGCTGCTGGTTCAAAGTCGAAGTCCTCAACGTCACCCCGTATCTTAAGGATAGGGTATGCGATCTGGTCAAAGACATCAGCCTTTAAGTTCTCTAAGTGGTCAATACGGTACTGCATACCTACCAAGTTATCAAGAGGACCCATTGCATATAGGTTGTCAGGTCGTTCTCTCCAACCAGCATGGAAGACAGGTGACTTACCTAACCAGCTAGGGTTCTGTTCATTGGTGAGAATGTATGCACGGTCAACAACTGTAATGATACGGTTCTTGTGGAATGTATCAGTATCTTGGTCGTATATGTCACCGTAAAATGTTAGGACTTCAACATACTCAGACTCATAGTATTCCTGTAGGGATGAGAACCCATCTGCAATAAATGCTTGTGACTTAGCTACGTCAACATCGTTACCACTCGCAGCTGAACGGTTGACCAACATCTTATCGAAGATTTCTTCCATGTACTTGTTGTCAACTGTTTCAGCAATCTTACGTTTGATCTCACCTGTTGTCATAATAGATCGGACAATCTTAGGAGAGTTATCGAAGTCAGGTGCTAATGGATTAAAACAAATATCGAAAGGTGATATACGTACTAGCTTAGGGCCTATGTAGTTGACAACCCTTTCACCATCCTCATACGTTGTATAGTCTTTGACAAAATCAATAGTAGCAAAGCAATTACCATACTGGATGTAATCGTTGAGTATCTTGCTTGTTGTATTCTCGAAGTTGGACTGACGAACCTTGTTATCCATATAGGCTTGGATGACATCTCGTTTAGCTTTAGTGTTAGACTCTTGGTCTTCAGCTTCGAATCTGAACCAACGTTTCTGTGGAAACAAAGCTGAGAAGTAGTTAGCATGTAAGTTGTCAGCTATCTGTGTCAGCTTAGGTGTTGTCGTACTGTTAGTCCAAGGTAACTTAGAGTTAGATGTTGTACGAGTATCTGTAGCATAGATATAGTTACGTAACTCTTTCCATTCCTCTAGCTTAGGTTTTCTAGAATTATTCCATGATGTCCAACGGTCTGCAATATCAACTGCTACACTGTGAGGATTAATAATATTTTCGATGTCAACTGTTGTGCCAGCCATTAGAAGGAAACTCCACCAAATCTTGAATTAAATTGTACAACGTTATCTCGTGTACGTCTTACACTACGTGAGGGCTTTATAGCCATGTCTACCACAGAGGCCAATGCGTCGATTACGTCATCGTGTGGTGGGTTGCGAGAGGATAACTCTTCCTCTAGTATTTGAGTATTACCACCTCTGTAGTGCCACATACTAAGGTTGTCGTACCTAGGCTCTAAAGCTGAAGCTATACGTTCTTGTTTATTACCTTGGTTCTTGTTAGGTCTGTACTCTTCTATACTTATAGATAGACCGTGTTGTTTAACTAATTCTTTTAGCTGCTTAACGATTGCAACCTGAGCTACTGTTGTCTCAGCTCTCATCTTACGGAATGACCACTTGGTTGACAAATCAAATATGTGTTGGAAGTAATCAGATATACGGTCAGTCTTAAACCTGTCAATATCTAACACATACACATTATTCTCAGCATCTATTCCTATGACAACGATAGCTGTGTAGTCAGCTTTCTTAGATAAACTAAATGCGAAGTCAACTGCTGCATATACATTAAGTTTATTGTCTCTGTAGAACCAGTACCCATTGTCTTGTCTTAGGTGTTTACGGTCATAATACTGAAACTTATCACGACCTACAGGTACATTATCAGGATCACTTGGGTCATTGTAGTACTGTGCTCTAAACTGTCCTTTGTCTAAGTACTGTCCTCTTTTCTTAGCTAGGACTCGTATGTCGAACCCGAACCACTTACCGTCTTTCCTTTGAGTACGAGGCCATAGCATCTGCCCTGTACCATCACCACTATCTTCAACTGGCCTCTCAAAGATTTCATAGATGTTGTCATCACCTGTCTTATTACCGTCATCATCATACAAGTCTTCTGTCATCTGTAGAAGATCGTTATATAAGTCAGCTGGGTGGTAACGAGTACCTACTACCCACTCCTTTGCGTCAGCACCCTCAATGGATGACAAAAGAGAGTATTGGCTCTTAACTTTATTTCTGCCTTCACCTGTGTACGCATTCTCGTATACGACTATATCATCGAGTACAGCAATGTCGCAGTGCATCCCTGTAAGAGAAGTAGTAAGGCCGCCAGTAAAAACAGATGGGTCACGAACATTTTCTTTCTTACGATCAGGATGGTCTAGCATAATCTCTGAGTTTGTCCATCGGGTACGTTTGCCTTCGTCAGCATTGACATGATCAGGCCAGTACCTTGTGTATATCTCAGAAGTTAAGATACCCTTTATGAATCCTAATTGTTTCTCAGCTAGGTTAGCTGTTGCTGATATATACAGGATTCTAAGAGTTGGTTCTTTTGTTAATTCCCATGCTACACGATAAGCTATAAGTCTTGACTTACCGTGATCACGAGGAAACAGCAATAACTGATGTGACTTATGATCTGGTCTTGTCCACCAATCACAAACATCTTCGTGACATTGCCCTAGTACTTGTTCAGGTGCTATCAGTTTGATGAATGTTGCTAAGTCAGTCTCAGCTGCTTGTCTTATTTGGTCTATTGTTGCCATTATACCCCAAGTTGATTACGGTTGTCAACCTCAAAGTTTCTTTACTCAGCATCCGCAATAGTTAAAGTACCAGCTTCTACTTGCTTGAGTATTTCTGCGTAGTGACGATTAGCTGGGTCTAGTGGGACGAACATCTCTTGTCCGTCTATTGTTGCTTGGATGGAAGTGTTGTTATCATCCATATCAACAATGTATTGTGCTGTTGTAATTGTCATATTATTTTCCATGATTATAACTCCGCATCTGCTTTAACTTTTGCACTATAAACAAAGTTAGTACTAGAGGTAACGACTACTTGTTCAGCACAATTATTTAAGTTATTAGACTGTATCCCATGAGAAGATACACCTGCTCTAGTCCCTTCAGTAGTTGTTGATATTGTAGGGGTCGCCCTCTTTGTAACAGTATAGTTGTATTGAACTGAGTATGTACCTGAACTTGGGTCACCAACTCTAGAACTACCATTAGGTTCTTCATAATACCTTTGGCACTTCGCCAGTTCATCTCCGTATGACCTATGCTCGAATGGAGTTGCAGTGTCGCCGACCTCTAGTTGAAGTCCTGTGATGTATAGTGTAGCAGAAGCAGTTTCAACTAATTCTACTGATCCCGTAGAACCATAGTTTCCAGAAGAAGCCCATGAGCCAGCAGAAGATCGTAAACTTGACCCATTACCTAAATCAAAAGCAACTCTAAGTCCTACAGAGTTATTTGTTAACCAAGTTCCAGACGTGTCACCATCTACTGTAACAGTTTTTCTCTCCCATGTGTTTGCTGAATTAATAGTATACTCAAAAACATACGAACGATTTGTTGCGGCGTTTTGAAAAGCACCACTAAAAGTCCCTGTTAAAGAACTTTTTACATAAAATGACAATGTAAACTTTTGGGCATTGCTTGTGCCTAATGATAATCTTGAGCAGTCTAAACCCTCTGCTTCGTAGCGCATATAGTAATAATCACCAGATGCAATACTACTGTCTGCGGTGTTGACTGTAATCTTTAAACTGTTGCTAAACCCTAATGGAGCATCCGTAGATTGCTCATAGTAAAGAACACCGCCACCTCCTTGGTATTGATGGAAACGATCAACAACATAAGCGCCCTGAGAAGGTGGACTAAAACTCGTCCCACGTTGTGCCACTTGCATAGCACCATTGATTATCATATTCCTGTTCGACAAAGCCCCATCGTCATAGGCGTTACCCAAGTCTGCTAATTGTCTAGCTTTAGTCATAAGTTACTCCTTATGGTTTTGTAGGCCACGTGACATCATCTAGTGAAGTTGCACTTGATGTAATGTCACGTAGTGCTTGTCTGTATGCAGTCTGTGCAGAAGTCATTGTATGATCAGACCCTGCCCACCAATCAGTAGCTGCAATCAAACGATCACGTTCTGCTCTAAGTGCCTTCATAGGTTCAGCCGCAATAAGTTCATCTTTCTTAGCTGATACTGCCGACCAAGTTGTACCCCAATCAGATGGGTCTTGGCTCTCAATAGCTGAACCATTTGCATCTGCGCCAGTTACTTTGGCGTACATGGTTGTGAACTCAGCTTCTGTTGTTGGTTCGCCACGGAGTACCCACTCTGTAACACCCAACTCTGATAATGCTGTTGATATTGTTGTCATTTTATTTGGCCTCCTTTAGCCGTTATTTTTGTATTTCGTACACTACAAATGAAGATACTGATTGATAGTATGCACTATTATTAGCCTCAGATTTACCTCTATTGATAGCTCCACCATTGTAACAACTTGCTTGTATCAGCCATGTTATAGGAGTTGTTGTATCAGATGCAGATGTATTGTCTGCGTAATCACCACTCATATAGAAGGCTTGGTAAGAGTTTGTACCCCCAGTGTCTCCAGATTTGTATGGGTTTATATGGGCTGTTGTTGCTGTTCTACTTTCAACACCTGATGCTATATAGTCACTTTGGGTATTGTTATCACGCAGTATGCGAAAGCCCATAGAAAAATAATCACAAGAAATAGAGAGAGATGGACATAATATAAATTTACTGTTTGTTGACTTAGGTGTAAGTGTTACACTTAGGTTTGTAACATTAGTATAATTATAAGTGCCTATACTCATGTGACCTGTGAAAACTGCATTACCAACCTGTAACACATTACCTGATGTATTAATCCCTAAATCAGCCGCTGTTGGTGTACCACCATTGGCTTTCTGTAGAGTATCGACTTTTATTATACTGGTCATTGTGCGATCTCCATTAA
>Ga0208023_1000091_pt1 | contig 24457 bp, 20 predicted proteins | sample Colrivmet1370A02_FD_187625 | JGI IMG/M metagenome (GOLD analysis project Ga0208023, IMG submission 187625) | Estuarine microbial communities from the Columbia River estuary - metaG 1370A-02 (SPAdes) (version 2) | ecosystem: Environmental > Aquatic > Marine > Intertidal zone > Estuary | place... | reverse complement strand
CCCATCTTCGCAATTGGATGGCTGATGGTGAGGCAGAATCTGAAGTGCTCGACATCGAAGAAGCCGGTACGGTTTAACGCGGCGCGGGCTGTAAACGATCAACAATCTGCCTGAGCTGTTGAAGGCCGAAAAACGGCCACTTAGATTGTTTCTAGGCCCAATAATTGATTTAAAATGAGAGCTACTTCAATTTAATTGGTAGATTTAATTGGTATGATTTAAATCAAAATAATAATAAATAGCTGGAGCATACCTAAATGATTAAACGAACAGGATTCGCCATTGCCTTAATATCTGGCATTTCGTTGGCATCCCTTGCCACAATATCAAACGCAGAGGAAGTGCAGGCGTTAGTAGTCGATAACGGCACAGGTTTGCCTCACCTTGTTTGCCACCGTGGTAAGTTGACCTTATCGTTCTCTCAATTTAAAGCAGCCGAAATGCATATCGCGCATGGTGACACAGAGGGTGCGTGCGTACCTGAGCAAGAAAATGCCATTCTAGAATGAAATGCTGAATCAATTCTGATTATGGCGATATTCACGACAATGTGGCATAGCCTCGAGCTTGCGTGAATGTCAATTTTGATTGAGGTTTTCCATGGCTAAAGTGTCCGGCCTAATGCGTTGAGGTTTGTCTGATGCACCTTAAGTCCATGGATTACTTTCGCGGTATGTCGATTGTACTCATTGTGTTGGGGCATAGCATGATTGGGGACTTCAAATACGATTATACGGTCATTTACAACTTCATTTCAGGCTCTGCTGCTTATTTTGTATTCATTAGTGGATTTTTGTTTCAGTGGCTAATGAATGCAAACTATTCTTATCAAACCTTCCTAGTCAGGAAGTATCGAAATCTGATCGTGCCCTATCTGGTTTGCTCAACGCCAGTACTTTTTTACATGCTTATCTGGAACCAGATACCACCGTTGCTTGGTGACGTGGGGCGCTTTGACGGCACGTTACTGGCGTTTATAACGGGCCGGCATATGATTGCCTACTGGTTTATTCCATTCATCACGGTCATCTTTATGCTGACACCGGTGCACCTCTGGTTTTCGGTGCAAAAGACTGCAATACAACTGTTGTTATTGTCCGTGACCTTCATAGTGTCGCTGCTACTCCACCGTTCCATAGGCATGGTTAATACACTCCATAACTTTGTGTATTTTCTTCCTATATTCTGGCTTGGGATTTTTGCAGCCCTCCATAAAAACGCGATGGTAAGGTGGGCAAAATATTGGTGGATTTTTGCACTGCTTGGCCTAGCTTCCCTATACTACCATTCCTATGTGGATCTCATTTATGGTAGCTATGCAAAGCCACCATTTATGTTCATTGGCATTGACTTTATGTTGGTGCAAAAAACCGCATTTATTGTCACGGCTATTGTATTGTCTGATTGGTTTGAGAGACTCGAAATGCCTAGGTTGGTCTGGCTCGCTCACATCTCGTTTCCTATATATTTTCTCCATGGTTATTTTATTTTTGTGTTTTATAAAATTGGCCTTGTAGAAGCCCTCGTTGGTCACACAGGCAATGCTATGATGGCTTCGATCGTCCATATTGCGCTGGTGTTCAGCTTGACGATCGGTTTGGTAGTCATTCTCAAAAGGACGCTTGGAAGTCGCAGTCGATTATTGTTGGGTGGATAAAGTAGATACAAGTACTCATATGATACTACAACTGCATTTATAAAATGGCTCTGGAAGTTGCTTTAAGCATCATCGCTTTGTGTCTGTACGTGGATAAGCTGCGCAATATGACCGCCAGATCCAAATCCAGAGCTGCATTCATTAGCACTAGTAATATTAGCCGGAGTGTGGCGGATTTCAGATTCAGTGGTTATATCTGTTGCACGATGGCTTTGAGTTGCTCAAGTCCCGAGACCAATCGGGGTGATGGCCGACCCAAAAAGGCTTCTGAAATACAAAAGACCTGTTGTTTTTGGATGGCCGTTACCGTTGAAAATACTGGATTTCGATAAACCACATCTGGCCGATACTTTTCTAGTTTGACCCCGCACCAAGCAATCACAATCACATCGGGATTGAGCGCAGCCACTTCCTCATCTGTCATTGGCCGACTTTCACAGTCGTCATGTCCGAGCGCATTGATGCCACCGGCAGCTTCTATTAGATCATGCGCCCAACTGTTATTGCCGGGTGCTATGACAGGCTTGGGCCACCATTGAATCAGTATGCGCGGTTTGAAATCGGTTGAAGGTCGGACAGTTGGCGCCAACTGGGGCTTCAATTGCTGTACCAAATGATTGGCGCGATCGGAGACGCCCAAGCAGGCACCAATGGTGAGGATGTCTTGTTCAATATCGGTTAGTGACTTGGGTTCAGTGACCACATAGGGTAAGCCCGCAGCCTGTAACGCCGCAATATTGTGTTCATGGCCAGGCACGGTTAATGATGCCAATACCATATCGGGTTTGAGCGCAGCGATTGCGTCAATGTCTACCGTTAAATCGGGGCCGACCCTGGCACAGCGCGCCACCACATCTTCTGGAAAATCGCTGTGGTCGTCGACACCCACCAAGTAGTCTTCACAACCTAGCGCGCAGACGATCTCGGTGTTTGAACAGGTTAACGACACAATCCGCATAGTAAAAATCCTAATGGTTTATGAAAACTGCCGTTTCTTGGCGGCCAAGGTTTCTTTCCAGTCAGCGATAATCTCCGATTCAACAGGCGACTGGACGTTCATGTTCAGCGCATCGAACACCGACTGTGGCGTAACGACTTTGCGGGCCTTCAGCATCGCACTGCGCGCATGACCAATGGCGAATAGCCTGTCACCACCATAATACCTTTGTTCATAATAGGAATACTTGTCATCCCAACTGACCAACTGCAGTTCAATACGCACGGTTGAAAAGGGCGTGAACTCTCGAATATAGGTGATCTCCTGAGCGTTAATCACACTTTGATAACCCCGTGAGAAAAATTTCCACAGAATGCGGTTATCAACCATCCAACCCATGCGTGCCAAATCCCCAAACGACAGGTAGCGCGCAGCAGTCAGGTGGATATTAAGATCGATGTCATGGGGCCATACCCGAAATCTGCGGGTAGTGGTGGCCAGAAGCGACGGTGCGCGCTTGTAAAAAAGCGCATAAAAGAACGCCAAGAAAAACCTGCCAATTAAATTCATCTGTGCTCCAAAGCCTAAGTACCCAAAGATAACCCATAAAGGACCGCTGTGTTGGGTCAAAAAATAGGGGGCTATTCTGGCGGCATTTGTAGGGGAAGTCCAATTGAAGTCTGTATGGATTAACAGTGTACTGGTATGCTATTGGCAATAGAACAAGGAACGCGTCCATGTGGTATCAAGAGTTAACAAATTGGTTGTATTTTGGCGGTGGCGCTGCGCTGCTCGTCATCCTATTGGTGTTGATGAGTCGGCATAGGGTGTTGTCTCAGTTTAAGGCTGCGGAACAGCAGATTCAGCACATGCGATCCGAGCATGAACAAGACCGCGTGCGTTTAGACGAGCGGTCAACGCAACTCCTTCGGGCGCAACAAATCGAATCGGCACAAGAAGAGTCTCTGCAATTAAAGCAACAAGACATCGTGCGGCTCGAGGCTGAAAAGCGTGGTCTGCAGGTACAACTCGAACAGATGACCCAGCGACTGCAGACGTCTGACACCGACCGTATTCAGAAAGAGACCCAGTTTCAGCAGATGCAGGATGACAGAAACCAACTGGCCATCAAGCTGTCTGAACTGACGGTGGTGATGAAAGAAAAAGAAGCCTATTTGACTGAACAGGCATTGCACGTCGAAGAAAGTCGCAAACAGCTTAAGACCGAATTTCAGAATCTGGCCCAGGACATATTGGAGCAGAAATCGCAGCGCTTTACCGAAACCAATAAGTTGTCTATGGATGCGATGTTGGGGCCGTTTAAGACCCAAATTGATCAATTTCGCGCCAAAGTTGAAGATATTCACCACAAAGACACCCAACAGCAGGCAGAGCTCAAAGCTGAAATGGGCCAGTTACGCGAACTGAATCAGAAGATCACCCAAGAAGCCCATGAGTTAGCCGTCGCGTTAAAAGGTCAAAAGAAAATGCAGGGCAACTGGGGCGAATTGGTGCTCGAAAATGTACTGGAGCGTTCAGGGCTGCGCATCGATGTTGATTATCAACGTGAGGTGACGGTCAAAGGCAGTGAAGGCGATCGCCAACGGCCAGACGTGGTGGTGTTTTTGCCCCAAGACAAGCACTTGATCATCGATGCCAAGGTATCGCTTAATGCCTACACCCGTTATGTGAATGCCGAAAATGACTTAGAGCGCACTGCCGCATTAAAAGAGCATGTTCAGGCGTTTAGTGCGCGTATCACCGAATTGTCAGACCGTGATTACTTTAGAGCCCAAGGCATTAACTCGCCCGAAATGGTCTTTATGTTTGTCCCCATTGAATCGGCGTTTGTCGATGCGCTCAAGGCGGATGAATCCCTGTTTCAAAAAGCCATTGAGAAAAACGTTTTGGTGGCGACTCCTACTACTTTATTAACCAGCCTCAACATCGTGCGGCAGCTCTGGCGGTTTGAAAACCAAAGCCAACAATCTGCAGAGTTGGTCAAGCGGGTTGACGGTATCTACCGCAAACTTCGGACCTTTTTAGGCAGCTTCCAAGGCATTAAAAAGGCGTTAGAAAAGGCGTCAGACGAGTACCAGAAGGCTGAGAATCAATTGGTATCAGGCAAGGGCAACTTGGTGAAACAGGCGGAAGACTTTAAGCGTTTTTCGGCTGCAATACAGGGTGAATTGCCGCAGGAATTGGTTGAAAAAGCCAGTTTAGAAATGGATCTGATTGAGCCAATGGACAGGTCAGACGGCGCTGACGACTTGGATGAAAAAGCGTGAATGGCAGGGGCTAGGCACTTGGGCTAAGCAGCCGGGGGTTGCTTGCGCCTTGTACGAATGCCCACCCGTGATTGTTTTTATTTATCAATAAGTTAGACGATAGCACTGTGAGAAATATTTCTGATGTTTGTATGAAATTTTTGGACGTTTTCATACAAAGCAGGTAGACTGCGATTCTCTCAACAATCTTGCTATGCACCCGTAGCTCAGCTGGATAGAGTAGGTGGCTTCGAACCACTTGGTCGGGAGTTCGAATCTCTCCGGGTGCACCAAATTTTAAAAAGTCAGCCTTGTGCTGGCTTTTATATTTTGGGGCGAACAAAGAGTGCTTCGAACGGGCGAGTTCGATTCGAGCCGTGCGAGAAATCGCCGCAGGCGACCCGCAGGGCAAACAGTCATTTTTTTTGTGGGTCAAAGCCCCATGGCTGTGCTGTCATCTCTCCGGGTGCACCAAATTTTAAAAAGTCAGCCTTGTGCTGGCTTTTATATTTTGGGGCGAACAAAGAGTGCTTCGAACGGGCGAGTTCGATTCGAGCCGTGCGAGAAATCGCCGCAGGCGACCCGCAGGGCAAACAGTCATTTTTTTTGTGGGTCAAAGCCCCATGGCTGTGCTGTCATCTCTCCGGGTGCACCATTTCTTTTTTGATTCCTGTATGGCTTACCCACAGAAACAGATGCCCTTTGGCATTGCGCCGCCGCTTGTCTGATGCCGTTGTGCTTAGCCCTGCCGTTTCACCATTTCTGTGATCCAGATAGGCGCAAAGGGTGAGGTACAGCCTTTTGAGGTCGGGAAGTCGCGAAAGACACCCAATGATTCACCGATCTGCATCGCGCGGTCGCGGTATTCTGCGAAGTTAATGCCAATCCCGGCCAAGCAAAAATTCATGGTCCACTGCACTTCTTTAGGCGCTGTGGGCATCTCTTGATCAATCCGATCCAGCAAAGCTGACAAGTCTAATCCCTCAGGATCTTTACCAATGCGTTCGGAGGTCAGACTCCAACCCGATCGCGCTAACCACAGGTCATCAGACGGTAACCATGCCAATCTCAGTGTTTCTTTCTCGGGGTGCTTTTTCACCACGTAAGCATTGAGCCAGTCTGCCACCTGAGAATAGGGTATCGCGCGGACCATGTCTTCGAGCACCTGTGTACTTAACATCTTGGGTTTGATGACCAGAATGGCCACCAATTGCGCGTCGATATTCTGTGTCTGCCATAGGGCGAGACCGAGTTCATGGTTGTTTTTGATGCCGGCGGCGACCTTTCTAATGTCACCCATCTTGACGCCGAATTGATTGTCACCAGCGCCATTTTTCCTGCTGTGTTTACGCACACTCTCTGAGCCCAATGATTCAAGTGTTGCGAGAATGTCTTCAACGGTGGTGACGTTCATGGGATGTCCTATCACTAATGGTATTGGCACAATATAGCATGATGGCTTGAGTGTGCGAATGCTGGCTTTTCAGCGCCGTCCATGGTGAACCTTGGTGGCTATTGGCTACGCCAGTTGGTTATCAAGGGGTCTGGTTGGTTGATATCTGTCAGTCATCCAGAAGGGCATTCAGGCTATCAAAAACGGCTTTGCCGCGGGCCTTGTTTTTTTCAGGATCGATTTGGCCATCACGCCCTTCCCACTCAACATCTTCTTGCGGTAATTCGTCGAGAAAGCGGCTAGGCGCGCAGTCGATAATTTCGCCATACTGTTTGCGTTTGGCGGCATAAGTCAGGGTAAGTACCTGTTGTGCCCGTGTAATACCGACATACATCAGGCGGCGTTCTTCTTCTATGTCCCCTGACTCAATGGAATTGCGGTGCGGTAATAACTCTTCTTCCAACCCCATTAAAAACACGTAAGGAAACTCCAAACCCTTGGAGGCATGTAGGGTCATCAGTTGCACGGCGTTTTGCTCATCTTCCTCTTCTTGCCGTTCGAGCAGATCGCGTAGCACCAGTTTCGCAATGGCATCGTCAATGGTGATGGGCTCATCAGTATCGGGGTCGTCCTGCTGCAGCATGGAGTCGATAGAGTCGACCAAGTGGTTCACGTTGGCCCAACGCCGCTCCGCCATTGCAGGTGACGGACTGTCGCCCTGCAAATGCTGTTGGTAATCCATTTCAGCCAGTAAATCGCGGATTACATCGACCGGTCGTCCCGCTTGATACAACCGGCGGGTGACCCCATTGATCCATTCACCGAATTGGGCCAAGTGTTTGGCGGCACGCTCACTCATCAGCGACGACAGATCAGCATCAAGGCAGCCATCCATCAAACTCAATCCTTTTTCTGTGCAAAAGTGATTGAGGCTTTCTAATGTCGCTGGGCCAATTTCGCGTCTGGGCGTATTGATAATGCGCAACAAGGCTGCATCGTCTGCAGGATTGGCCAGCAGCCGCAGATAACTCATGACGTCTTTTATTTCAGCACGTGAGAAAAACGATGTGCCACCGTTCACCTTGTAGGGTACTTGGTTGGTCTGAAGTCGAATTTCAAGAATACGGCTCTGGTGGTTGCTGCGGTATAGCACCGCCATGTCCTTATAGGGTACGCCACGTTGCAAGTGTAGGGTCACCAATTCTTGCGCAATACGGTCAGACTCTGCTTCGTCGGACCGGCACCGCAAAATCCGAATCGGATCGCCAAAGCCCTTATCACTCCACAGTTTCTTCACGAACACGTGGGGGTTGTTATCAATCACCACGTTAGCCGCTTTCAAGATGCGGCTCGTTGAACGGTAGTTTTGTTCAAGCTTGACGATACGCAGTGACGGAAAATCTTTTTCTAACAGCTCGAGGTTTTCTGGCCGCGCGCCACGCCACGAATAGATGGATTGGTCATCGTCACCCACCACGGTCAATTCAGCGCGTAGGCCGGCCAACATTTTGACCATCAAATATTGGCTGGTGTTGGTGTCTTGATACTCGTCGACCAATAAATACCGCAGCTTGTTTTGCCACTTTTCAAGTACGTCAGGAAAGTTCTGAAACAACAGCGTGGGTATGCGGATGAGGTCATCAAAATCGACCGCGTTGTAGGCTTTTAGCATCCGGTTATATAAGCCATAGATCAGAGCCGCCAACTCAGTGGTGTCGTCCTCGGCCCAAGACTGTGCCTGCTCGGGTTCCTTAAGGTCGTTTTTCCAGTTGCTGATCAGGTGTTGAAAGTGGTCGGCTTGCGATATTTCATTGGGGCATTCTGCATTGATCAAGCCTTTGATAACCGCAAGGGAATCCTGCTGGTCGAACAGGGTGAAATTGCTTTTAAGGCCTATGACCGAGCCTTCTTTGCGCAGAATGTTCAATCCAAGGTTATGGAATGTCGACACGGTGAGGCCACGGGTGCTGGTGCCCTTGAGCAGTTTTCCGACACGCTCTTTCATTTCACGCGCCGCTTTGTTGGTAAAAGTTACCGCAGCAATGTGATAGGGCTTGATGTCGCACTCTTGAATAAGAAAGGCGATTTTTTGCGTGATCACGCTGGTTTTTCCGCTGCCAGCGCCCGCCAACACAAGCAGGGGGCCGCCAATATAGGTAGCGGCTTCTTTTTGCTTGCTGTTTAAGTTGTTCAATCGGCGGTCCTCAATAGGTGGACAGAGATTCTACGGAGAACTGGGTGAAATAAACAGTATCATGCAGGGGTGTGACAACCTGTGGCGCATAAAAAAACAGACTGGAAGTCCAGTCTGTTTTTAACGCAGCCAAGCTGCGATGGATTATCTATACCAATTATAGTTGCGCGATGACTTCCATCGGCTCAACAAAAGGTAGGTTTTGCGCTTCTGCTACTTCTTTACAAGTAATCTTGCCTTTGGCCACGTTCAAGCCTTTGCGCAAATGTGCATCGTCAGACAATGCCTTCTTCGCACCCTTTTCAGCCAAAGCGATAACGAATGGCAAGGTTGCATTGTTAAGTGCCAAGGTCGAGGTACGAGCAACGCCGCCAGGCATGTTCGCTACGCAATAATGGATAACACCGTCAACCACATAGGTTGGATCCTGGTGTGTGGTCGCATGTGAAGTCGCGAAACAACCACCTTGGTCGATAGCCACGTCAACAACGACTGCGCCCTTCTTCATGCGAGAAATCATATCAGCAGATACCAACTTAGGAGCCGCAGCGCCAGGAATCAATACACCGCCAATAACCAAGTCAGCTTCTAGTACAGCCACTTCTAGGTTGTGGGCATTAGACATTAACGTCTTGATGCGGTTGCCGTATAGGTTGTCGAGATGACGCAAAGCATTGATGTTCATGTCCAATACGGTCACGTCAGCGCCAGCGCCAACAGCCATTGCCAATGCGTTCTGGCCTACAACACCACCACCAATGATGACTACTTTGGCAGGCTCAACACCAGGAACGCCGCCCAATAAAACACCACGGCCGCCCTGTGCTTTTTCTAAGCAATGCGCTCCGGCTTGGATCGACATACGACCAGCCACTTCAGACATTGGCGCCAACAATGGCAAACGGCCGCCAGCATCGGTAACGGTTTCATAAGCGATACAGGTAGCGCCGCTAGCAACCAATTCAACAGTCTGTGGGGTATCAGGTGCAAGGTGCAAATAAGTGAACAAGGTTTGGTCAGCGCGCAACATGGCACGTTCAACGGCCTGTGGCTCTTTCACCTTAACGATCATGTCTGCTTTTGCGAACACTTCAGCGGCAGAAGCCAAGATGGTTGCGCCTGCTGCAATGTAGTCTTCGTTAGTAAAACCAATGCTGTCACCCGCATTGTTTTCCATCACTACACCGTGGCCACGGTTAGTCAATTCGTTTACTGACGCAGGCGTCAAGCCAACGCGGTATTCGTGGTTCTTAATCTCTTTAGGTACGCCGATCAACATAGTGCTGCTCCTCATTAAAACCTATTGGTTTTGTTATTCTAGGTTTAGAAGACACGCCTATTTCGTGACCGTCTTTCCGAAACCATACATGGTGCCAGATTATAATGGGTTTTCTCGGAGAAGTTTTTCAAAATTGCCAAATTTTTAGATTAATAATGTAATATTTTTAAATAAAGCAGGAATTTATGCTGAAAAATCGAATCTTTTTAGAGTCATGGCAAAAGTCGTGGCCGCCATAGGCAGGCGAATAAGCTGCTAAAAAGTCATGAAATCAACCCATTGCCCGTCAAAACGGTAGTCGGAGCCTTCTATATTCGTTTCGCTGATGAAACCGTTACGGCAGTGTCTGGAGACTATTGCCGAGTTCAGCTCTATCTTGGCAAGGTCATTTTGGCTTATCATATTGGCCACGACATCAGTCTCTGTAGCACCGAAGGAATTCCTGTTAATGAAACCAGCAAATTACCCAAAACGGCCCGTGCATCTTTGGGAAAACTTTTATCAAATCACCCAGATTCCACGACCGTCTAAGAAAGAACAGAAGATCTTGCAGTTTATTATCGATCTTGCTGACAGCTTGGACATGGCGCACCAGCAAGATGCGGCAGGCAATTTGGTGGTCTATGTGCCGGGTACCCGCGACAGAGAAAATAGGCCAGCGGTGATTATTCAAAACCACGTTGATATGGTGACGGTAAAAACCAGCGATAATCCCCACGTTTTTGATACCGATCCACTGACCCTAGTGGTTGAAGGCGGTTGGCTTAAAGCTGACCGAACCACGCTGGGCGCAGACAACGGCATAGGCTGTGCAGCGGCGTTGGCCCTGATGACCGACAAGACTGTTGAGCACGGACCCCTAGAGTTGTTGTTCACCGTTGACGAAGAAACGGGATTGAATGGCGCCAGCGACCTAGATGCCAGTCTGTTATCGGCTTCATTGATGTTGAATTTGGATACCGAAGATTGGCAAGAATTGTATGTGGGTTGTGCAGGTGGCCACGGCTGGAAATTTACCAAAAAGGTGACTCGTGAAGCACCCGACAAGGATGCGGTTGGGCAGCAACTACTCATGCGTGGGCTGACAGGCGGACACTCTGGTGTGCAAATTCACCAACAATTGGGTAACGCCAACAAGCTGTTGGGTTATTGGATGCAGGCCGCGACCGCCTTAGGTGTTCAGGTGAGCAGTTTTCAGTCTGGTATCGCGCACAATGTCATTTCTCGAGAAGGCGCGATCACGTATACCGTGCCAGCCACTCAGATTGCTGCGGTAGCCGCGTTGAATGAGCGTTTGCTTGGGCAGTGGGCAACCTGGTTGCCAGAAACCGATCGAACGCTGACATTGACAGTCGAAACTGTTGCGGTTTCAGACGTGCTAACCAATGACAGCCAAACCCAATTGTTGCATTGGTTGCTGACTTTTCCTCATGGTGCGCAGACGTATAATTTTGAGCAGCCTGCTGATTTGGTTAACCTGAGTGTGAATCTGGCTGTGGTGCGTGTGACTGGCGATCAGTTTGAGTCCCAAGCCAGTGTCCGATTCTTTAATGCTGATGAGTCAGAAAATTTGGTGTCGTCGGTGTTGGCCTTGGCCGACCTGTTTGGGTTTCACTACGAAACCATACTGGATTACCCGAGCTGGAAGCCCGATTTTTCAAGTCCTCTGTTAGCGCAAGCCAAGGATTTGCACAAACAGTTATTTCAGGTGACCCCAGAAATTAAAGCGATCCATGCTGGATTAGAGTGCGGTATTTTGAAGAGTAAGAAATCGGATATGGATATTTTATCCTTTGGTCCTACCATTCGTGGTGCACACTCTCCCACTGAGCGTTTAGAAATAGCCACCGTAGAACCATTTTGGCTGTTTCTGGTCGCCTTACTGCGTGCAATATAGGCGGCGAAGGTATGGGCACTGTCGTTCCATTTAAACGGCCTAAGGTGCCTGTTAAGAAGCAGTCGTTGTGTCGGCATGGGTTTCACAAATGGACGATATGGCAGGCAAAACAATTTGATGTGCGCAAAGGGCAACTGGTCACAGTGTATCGTTGTGATCATTGCCAAGCGCAAAAAGTAAAAACGCATTAACAGACCACTGTGTGTCGCCGCGCCAAATTGGTAGCTGGTTGACACGCCATTCCCCTATTGAAAAAGAGAGCAACATGATTTGGTTTAAAAACGCTTTAATTTACCAATTGGCAGACACCGCTGAGTTGAATATGGACCAGTGGGAAACGGATATGGCCAAGCATCTCTATGCGCCGTGTTTGCAGCAACAACCAGTGAGTTTGGGTTGGGTGCCAGCCATTCCGGATACGGAATCACTGGTCCATGTGAGTGGTGCTTTTGCACTCATGTGCTTGCAGCGCCAAGAGCGCTTACTACCTACCACCGTGGTCCGTGAAGTGTTGGCGGAAAAAGTTGCCCAGTTACAGCAAGATGAAGACCGTCGCGTGGGCAGTAAAGAGCGTCAAACACTTAAAGATGAAGTGATTTTTAGCCTGTTACCCCGTGCCTTTGTGAGAACGACCCGCCATTATCTGTATGTGGATATTCAGAACCGTTTATTGGTGGTCGACGCGGCTTCTGAAAAACGTGCTGATGAAGTAACAGGCACCTTGCGTGAAGCCTTGGGTACCTTGCCCATGACCCTATTCCAAAGCCATTGTTTACCAGCCCCAGTATTAACCCAATGGGTCAAAGACAGTGAGGCGGTACCAGCCGAATGGGAGCTGCAGCCTGACTTGGAAATGACCCAGAGTAGTAACAGCGATATCAAAATCAGACTCCGCAATCTGGAGCTTGATAGCGAAGCGGTAGCCACCCATTTACAGGAAGATGGTCAGGTAGTTGCCATCGCCTTTGATTGGAAAGAACGGGTGCAAGCATTAGTCAATGCCAAGGCGCAGCTGAAACGGATTCGGTTTGCTGACCTGATTACTGAACAGGCTTTTGATGCGGGTGGCGATGATAAAATCCAGCAGATGGATGCCAGCTTTACCTTGATGGCCAGCGAACTGTCCGCCCTCATGAAAGACATGAAGGTGCATTTTAATCTGGCGGTTGATGCATAGAACCCCAGTCTGTTAACCGCAACCCAAGGGCATGGTGCCTTTGGGTTTTTTTATGCCTACAGTTTTTGCAATTCGTATCACAGAATGTCATCAAAACCTGCCCCAGATCATTCACAGACAACAGGGATACGCACACATTAGTGGCAAGGGTTTTTAGGCCTCCATGTGTACCTAATCGATAGAAACCGCTGCTATAAAAGCATGGTCACTCCAGCACGTTAGTCGCACAGGCCGCCCGTTTGGTATCTCAAAAAGGATGACTCTCGATGCGCAAAAAAAGCTTGGACATGACGTTTCCCCCCGACCTCACGGCTAGCGATGGCACGGGCCCGACTCCGGATAAAAGACCGGTCTATCAAGATTTTATGCCGCCCTGTAATCATGCCTGTCCGGCCGGTGAAAACATCCAGTCCTGGTTGTCGCTCGTCCATGATAATAAGTTTGAGCAAGCATGGCAGGTTTTGGTCGAGCAAAACCCTATGCCTGCCGTTCATGGCAGGGTGTGCTATCACCCCTGTGAATCGGCCTGTAATCGAGAACAGGTCGATGATGCTGTCAGCATCCATCAGGTCGAGCGCTATTTGGGTGACCAAGCCATCGCCAATGGCTGGAAACCGCGCAGCACCAACCGTCAATCTGGCAAAAAGGTATTGATTGTCGGCGCAGGCCCCAGTGGTCTGTCAGCAGCCTATCATTTGGCGCGTTTGGGCCACGATGTTGAGATCCGAGATGCGGGGCCAATTGCCGGCGGTATGATGCATTTTGGTATTCCTGCCTACCGATTGCCGCGCGATATTCTGCGCGCCGAGATTCAACGTATTGAAGACATGGGCGTCACAATTACGCTCTCCTACAAGGTCGATGATTTGCTCCTTGAAAAAGAACAGGGCAAATTTGATGCGGTATTTGTCGCCGTCGGTGCGCATATTTCAAAGAAAGTCGATATTCCTGCACGCGAAGCGGGCCGAATCTTGGACGCGGTAAGCTATTTACGAGAGGTTGGCGAAGGAGAGAAGCCCATGTTAGGTCGCCGTGTTGCGGTCTATGGCGGCGGTAATACTGCGATGGATGCCGCCCGAACAGCTAAGCGTCTGGGCGCAGAAGAAACCATGATCATTTATCGCCGAGACATTGATTCGATGCCGGCGCACCGGTTTGAAGCGGAAGAAGCGATGGATGAGGGGGTCAAAATTAACTGGCTCCGTACCATCTCAGAGATTGATGTCGACAAGATCACGGTCGAAAAAATGCAACTGGATGCCGATGGGCGCCCGCAGCCTACCGGTGAGTTTGAAGTACTAGAAGCCGATGCCCTGATATTGGCTTTGGGCCAGAATATTGACAGCCAATTGATGCAAACCATCCCTGACATTGATTTTGCAGATGATGGCACCGTCATGGTAGATAGCCACATGATGACGGGCCATGCCGGCATCTTTGCTGGTGGCGATATGGTGCCTAGTGACCGTACCGTGACCGCAGCAACCGGCCACGGCAAAAAAGCCGCCCGCAATATTCATGCGTTTTTAAGTGGTCAGGTCTATCAACCCAAGCCCAGAACGCCCGTAGTACCGGCACATGCGCTTCATCTTTGGTATCACACCGATGCAGATGCCTCAGAGCAACCGGTTGCCGACAAAGCGACCCGTACCACGTCATTCGATGAAATTTTAGGTGGGTTGACGGAAAGCGAAGTCCGTTATGAGGCCGCGCGGTGCTATTCCTGTGGCAATTGTTTTGAATGTGATGGGTGTTATGGCGCCTGTCCTGAAGATGCGATTATCAAACTAGGCCCCGGGCGTTTTTATCAGGTGGATTATTCAAAATGTACCGGCTGTAGTGCCTGTACATTGCAATGTCCGACCGCCGCCATTCACATGACTACCAGTCGATAAGGAGCTATCCATGTCTCGTCAAGTTACCGTAGATGGTGGTGAAGCGACTGCCTATATTGCCTACCGCACCAATGAAGTGTGTGCCATCTATCCCATTACGCCATCGTCTACCATGGCGGAGTTTAGCGATGAATGGTCGAGCAAGAAAATCAAAAATATGTGGGGCCAGGTGCCGCTGATTGCTGAGATGCAAAGTGAGGCTGGCGCAGCGGGCACGGTACATGGTGCCCTGCAGGCTGGTGCATTAACCACCACGTTTACCGCTTCTCAAGGGTTGATGTTGATGATTCCCAATATGTACAAGATTGCGGGTGAGTTGACGCCAACGGTCTTTCATGTGGCAGCACGGTCATTAGCAGCACAGGGACTGTCTATTTTTGGTGACCACCAAGATGTGATGGCGGTCAGGACCACGGGTTTTGCCCAATTGGCGTCTTCATCGGTTCAGGAAAGCCATGACATGGCGTTAATCGCCCAGTCGGCCACCCTGTCCAGTCGGGTGCCCGTCATTCACTTCTTCGATGGGTTTAGAACCTCTCATGAAGTCAGTAAAATTAGCCTCATTGACGACGACGTGATTCGCGCCATGATCGATGACGAACTGGTATTTGCCCATCGTAAGCGTGCACTGAATCCTGACAATCCCTTTATGCGGGGCACAGCACAGAATCCCGATACCTATTTTCAAAGTCGTGAAACCGTCAATCCCTATTATCACAATGCCATTGGTATCTATGAGAAGGCATTCGGTCAATTTGCTGCCTTGACGGGTCGCCAATACGAACTGTTCGAATACTCAGGCGCACCGGATGCCGCCCATGTGGTGATATTAATGGGTTCGGCGACGGAAACGGCGATGACAACAGCAGCCCATTTGAATGCTGCTGGCCAGAAAGTTGGCGTGTTGCGGGTGCGATTATACCGCCCCTTTAGCGCGAAACATTTCTTAGCGGCCCTGCCCAGTAGCGTGCAACGTATTGCAGTTTTGGATCGTACCAAAGAGCCGGGCGCTTCAGGCGAGCCTTTGTACAAAGACGTGATCACCGAATTGAGTGTGGCCTACATGAATGGTGATTTGCCCGAGATGCCATTGGTTGTGGGTGGACGATATGGATTATCGAGTAAAGAATTTACCCCGTCGATGGTCGCCCGAATATTTCAAGAGTTGGTATCCGACAAGCCTAAGAATGGCTTTACGATCGGTATTAACGACGATGTGGGGCATACCAGTCTGGACGTATTAGACGTACTAGATATTGAATCACCTGAAACGGTGCGCGCATTGTTTTATGGATTAGGCTCTGACGGCACGGTGGGTGCTAACAAAAACAGCATCAAGATTATCGGTGCTGAGTCTGGATATTATGCTCAGGGCTATTTCGTATATGACTCCAAGAAAGCCGGTAGTGTTACAACCTCGCATTTGCGATTTGGTCCCAATCCGATTCGCGCGCCCTATTTGATTGAATCGGCTGGTTTTGTAGCCTGTCATCAATTCCACTTTCTGGATCACATGGATATTTTGGAACGTGCAGGACAAGGCGCTACATTCTTGCTTAACAGCCCCTTTAGTGCAGCAGAGATTTGGGATCAATTACCCAAGCAGTTGCAGCAATCTCTCATTACCAAAGACATTCAGTTTTATGTGATTGACGCAGCCAGTGTGGCGCGATCCGCTGGTATGGGTAAGCGCATCAACACGGTCATGCAGACTTGTTTCTTTGCGCTGTCGGGCGTGATGCCACGCGACCAAGCCATTGAAAAAATAAAACAGGCGGCAGAAAAAACCTATGCGAAAAAGGGTGCCGATATCGTCAAACGCAACTATACCGCCATTGATCAGTCGCTACTGCACTTGGAAAAAGTCGCACTGCCCGACGCGGTAACCAGTGTGTGGGAACCCGACCCTATGGCGCGTTTTGAGCAGGCGCCTGAGTTTGTAAGAACCGTTACCCAAGAGATTATTGGTGGCCGGGGTGATTTAATTCCCGTTAGCCAATTACCAGTCGATGGTACATTTCCAACCGGTACGACCCAATGGGAAAAGCGCAATATCGCTGAGGAAATACCCATTTGGGCGTCTGATCTCTGCATTCAATGTGGCAATTGCGCCATTATTTGTCCTCATGCGGCTATTCGTGCCAAATTTTTCCATGAGTCAGAAATGGACGCGTCGCCTGAGGGCTTTGAGTCAATTCACGTGACTGCTCGCGGTTTTCCAGATGTGCGTTATCGTTTACAGGTATACCCAGAAGACTGCACAGGATGTGGACTTTGTGTGCGTGCTTGCCCAGTGAATGCTGAAGACGATGAGCACCGTCATGCCATTAATATGAAAAATAAGATGACGCACCTGGAAGACGAGAAACGTTTTCTGAACTTCTTCAAGTCGTTGCCTTATAACGACCGAGCACAGGTAGATTTTTCAAATGTGCGTGGTGTGCAATTCCTGCAGCCTTTGTTTGAGTTCAGTGGGGCGTGCGCTGGTTGTGGCGAGACGCCTTATTTGAAATTGATCAGCCAATTATTTGGTGACCGCGCCATGATCGCCAATGCCACAGGTTGCTCATCTATTTATGGTGGTAACCTGCCTACCACGCCTTGGGCGCAAAACAGTGAAGGCAAAGGCCCTGCCTGGTCCAATTCGTTATTTGAAGACAACGCCGAGTTTGGTTTTGGTTTTAGATTATCGGCTGACAAACACCTTGAATTGGCAAAAGACCGGTTGGTATCGCTTCGGGATGATTTGGATGTAGATCTGGTAACAGAAACTCTGAATGCACCACAGAAATTAGAAAGTGACATTCGGAAACAACGCCAACGCGTTCAGACCCTTAAAAATCAGTTAGCAGACATCGCCAAACCAGAAGCCAAGGACTTGTTGTCCGTGCTCGACTACTTAGTCAGACGGTCCATTTGGATTGTGGGCGGTGATGGTTGGGCCTATGACATCGGCTATGGTGGTGTCGATCATGTCTTGGCCAGTGGCCGCGATGTCAATATTCTGGTGATGGATACCGAAGTGTATTCAAATACGGGTGGTCAGGCGTCTAAGGCAACACCGATTGGCGCCGTAGCGAAGTTTGCCGCTGGTGGTAAAGTGGTGCCGCAAAAAGATTTGTCACTGCAAGCAATTGCCTATGGCAACGTCTATGTGGCTCGCATTGCCATTGGAGCCAATCCACAGCAAGCGTTGCAAGCCTTCCGAGAAGCTGAAGCCTACAATGGCCCGTCTCTCATCATCGCCTATAGCCCTTGTATTGAGCACGGTTACCCGATGGAAGAGAGCCTGACACAGCAGCAATTGGCTGTGAAATCCGGTTACTGGCCCTTGTATCGCTATAATCCAGCGCTGCACTCATCGGGCAGAAATCCATTCCTCTTGGACTCATTGCGTCCGAAGATCGACTTATCGGATTATATTTACCGTGAAGGACGTTATCGCGGATTACGCGACCGCAATCCTGATGAGGCCGCACGATTGTTAGGGTTGGCAGAGCAGGTGGTCCGTCAGAAATGGTCTGTGTACGAAGAAATGGCGACCCGAGACGTCCATGAGTTTATTCCAGATACCAGACACTAGGGGTTAGGGAACACACAATGGGGCTTCATGCCCCATTTTTTTGTGACTGATTTTGTCTACTGAATCGGTTTGGATGACAGCATGCGGCTATAAATCATGGGGCATTTGCTCGGTAGTTCAGATAAACTCAACCAAAAGCAATAGGTTGTGGGTCATCGCGTGAGCATAAAAAGATGGTTTTTAGCACTGGGAGTACTGTTCGCCCTATCTGGCTGTGGCCAGAAAGGTGATCTATATATTCCTGAATCGGCAGAAACCTCGGCACCAGCCACATTGGGACAGGGGTCTTAAAACATGTCAGTATTTCACTATCAGAATAATATTCTTCATATTGAGTCGATGTCGACGCGGGTGTTGGCGCTCGATTACGGCACGCCTCTATACGTGTATTCTCGACAAGCTATCGAGCAGGCATGGCATGGCTATGCAGACACCCTCGGTGACCGTGGTCTTGTGTGCTATGCCGTCAAGGCCAATTCAAACCTCGCAGTATTAAATATTCTGGCCCGTCTGGGATCGGGTTTTGACATTGTCAGTATCGGCGAGCTCGAACGTGTATTGGCCGCTGGCGGGCAAGCCGATCGGGTGGTGTTCTCTGGTGTGGCCAAGCAAGCAGATGATTTGAAACGGGCACTTCAGGTTGGTATTCGCTGTTTTAATGTTGAATCATTGGCTGAATTACGGGTGCTCAATACAGTGGCGGGTAGTATGGATTTGCAGGCGCCTGTGTCAATCCGTGTCAATCCTGACGTCGATGCAAAGACGCACCCCTATATTTCTACTGGCCTCAAACATAACAAGTTCGGCATCGATATCACGGAGGCAGAAAAGGTGTACCACGAAGCCGATCGTTTGCCGCATATTCGCGTAGTCGGCGTTGATTGTCACATCGGATCACAAATCACCACCCTAGAACCCTTTATGGATGCCCTTGACCGTTTGCTGCAACTGGTCGACCGCTTGGCAGACCAAGGCATTGTTTTGGAACATCTGGATGTTGGCGGTGGCATTGGCGTGCAGTACCAAGAGAGTGACACAGTGCCTGCACTATCAGATTATGTGAGCCAAATATTGGCCAAAATCGGTAAGCGTCCACAGCAACTCATTTTGGAACCCGGTCGGTCTATTGTGGCAAAGGCGGGTGCATTTCTCACCAAGGTTGTCTATTTAAAGGAAACCGCCGATCACCATTTTGCCATAGTCGATGGCGGTATGAATGACCTTATTCGACCTGCTCTGTACCAAGCATGGCAAGAAATAAAACCGGTAAAACAGCGTTTTGGTGAAAGTGTGCGATGGGATATTGTAGGGCCTATTTGCGAAACCGCTGATTTTCTTGGCCACGATCGATTGTTAACCCTACAGCAAGGCGATGTGGTCGCTGTGATGGATTCTGGTGCCTATGGTTTTGTGATGAGTTCGAATTATAACGCCCGAAACCGCGCAGCCGAGTTGGTAATTGATGGTGATCAGGTGCATGTTGCCCGTCGTCGTGAAACCATTAAAGACCAAATGGCCTTAGAAACCATCCTTAAATCTTGACGTCGATAGGTGCAACGATGAATCGAAACGTGCCGCTCAAGTTCACTAAAATGCATGGCTTGGGTAATGACTTTATGGTGATTGATGGCATTTCACAGGATGTGGATCCACAGTCGATGGACATTAAAGCCTGGTCGAACCGGCACTGTGGTATTGGTTTTGATCAGCTGTTATTGGTAGAAGCACCGGATCAGCCTGATGTAGAGTTTCGTTACCGTATATTTAATGCCGATGGGGGTGAAGTTGAGCACTGTGGTAATGGCGCGCGCTGTTTTGCTCGCTTTGTCACCGACAAGGGGCTGACCCATTCAAAGGTGATTCGGGTAGCTGTGGCCAAAGGGGTGATTGCATTATCACTGCAAGCCGATGGTCAGGTGACGGTTGACATGGGTGCACCCAAGACTGACCCTGCAGCCATCCCTTTTATTACCGACCAGGCAGCCACCAGTTATGCGGTGACCGTTGCTGGTGCCTCTGAGCCTGTGCAATTGTCAGTAGTCTCCATGGGTAACCCCCATGCCGTCATCCTAGTAGATGATGTGAACAAGGCACCGGTCGTCAAATTGGGTGCTGCGGTGCAGGCATTGGCGGCTTTTCCAGAGCAATGTAATGTGGGTTTCATGCAAATCCTGTCCCGTAATGAGATTCGTTTGCGGGTTTTTGAACGGGGAGTGGGCGAAACGCTGGCTTGTGGCACGGGTGCTTGTGCAGCGGTTGTAGCAGGTCAGAGACTTGGATTGTTAGATAATGCTGTTACAGTAGGGCTATTGGGTGGAACATTACAGATCCACTGGCAAGACGGAGGCGCTGTCATCATGACAGGTCCCGTAACAACGGTATACGAAGGACAGATCGCGTGGAATTAGAATCAAGCATGAGTGCCGAGCAGGTTGAATTATTTTTAATCAGTCATCCTGATTTTTTTGTTGGACGAGACCGGTTAATCAAGCGGATGACGTTACCTCATGCGTCTGGAACTGCGATATCGCTGCTCGAACGCCAAAATATATTGTTGCGTACCCAGACCGAGCGGTTGCAAAGTCGACTCAATGATTTGATAGACAATGCCCGTATAAACGACCGCATGTTCAATCATCTACAGAAAACCATTCTTGAGGCGGTAAAGTGCCAATCTCCTGTCGAACTGGGCAGGGTGCTCCAGGACAATCTGTGTGATTATTTCAATGTCGATGAGTTGCGCATATTTTTAGACGAAGATGCGCAGGATGAATTCGGACTGGTATTACATGCCAGCGCCTTAGAGCCATTAAAAATGTTATCTGAAAAACTCGAACGGTCTCGTGTCTATTGTGGCAGCCTACCAAAGGTTGAGTTACAGCATCTATTTGGCAACGACGTGGCCATCGGTTCGGTGGCGGTGGCGCGCTCCGTCTCTGAGGGCAGGCAAGTGACACTGTGTTTGGGTAGCAACGATCCTGACTACTATCGCAACAGCATGGACACATTATTTTTGAACTACTTGGCAGATATCACGGCGCATTTACAGGTGGCTATGGCGCACCGCACCGCTTAGTCTGCGCATGCCGGCTGACAATGCGGGCAGAACACACTGGACCGATTCTGTAGCCGTACTTCTACTAAGACAGTCTTGCACGCGGTACAGGGCTTCCCCTTCTTTCCGTACACCAACAATTCTTGTGCAAAATATCCGGGTTTCCCATCGGCGTTACTAAAGTCGCGTAAGGTCGTGCCTCCGCGCTTGATCGCCTGAGCCAAAATGGTTCGGATGTTGTCGGTGAGGGTCACAACCTCGTCGTTGCTCAGGCTGTCTGGTGTTCTGTTCGGATGAATGCCAGATAAAAACAACGCTTCGTTGGCATAGATGTTCCCCACGCCCACAACCACCTTGGCGTCCATGATAAAGTTTTTAATCGGCAATTGCCGACGAAGACAGCGGCTGGCCAAATAGTCTGCCGTAAAGGCATCACTCAGGGGTTCAGGGCCTAGGTGTTGAATCAGCGGGTGGGAATCTATGGGGTCGGTGGTATAGAGGACACAACCAAACCGCCTTGGGTCATTGAATCGCAGCACCGCGCCATTTTCCATCACCACATCGACGTGATCATGTTTTGCAGGCGGCTGTGTAGATGCCAATAGCCGAAGGGAGCCTGACATGCCCAAATGGATAAGTACGGTGCCTTGCGTAACCTTGAGTAACAAGTATTTGCTGCGCCGTGAGACCGCAAGTATGCGCTGTTGTGCGAGTTGTAGCGGTAGATCGACCGGTATCGGCCAACGAAAACGGTGTTCCCTAACAATGACTTTGTGGATCTGTTGCCCGACCAATCCGGGACTGATCCCCGCGCGGGTGGTCTCTACTTCCGGCAACTCCGGCATGCTGTTTTCTCCAGACATAAAAAAACCTGAAACATTAATTAAAACATTTCAGGTTTTTTGTACAGACAAATCAATTACTTGATTTTGTATTCCTTAAACATTACATGCTTTTGGACTTTTGGATCGTACTTTTTGAATTCCAATTTATCTGGAGTCGTACGCTTGTTCTTGTCTGTAGTGTAGTAGTATCCGGTACCGGCGCTGGACACTAGTTTGATTTTATCGCGTGCCATGATCCTGCTCCTTAAATTTTAGTACCGTTTGCACGCATATCAGCGAGAACAGCATCGATGCCATTCTTGTCGATAATACGCATACCTTTACTTGAAACTCTCAACTTAACAAAACGGTTTTCACTTTCTACCCAGAAGCGATGCGAATGCAAATTGGGCAAAAAGCGACGCCTAGTCTTGATGTTGGAGTGAGAAACGTTGTTACCGGTAGCGGGTCGCTTACCAGTTACTTGACAAACTCGTGACATCTTTCTATCGCCTCTGATAAATACTTTATTTTGCCTTTCAATCTGGTCATTAACACAGAAAAGACAGGTCCCGAAAACAGGGTGCGGATTTATACCAGAACGACGGCGCTTGATCAAGAAACAATTGCTTATATTTTAATAAGTTACTGTTATCAGTCCGCGTTCTGCTAAAGATACGACCTTGTTATCGCCTACTATCTGGTGGTCTAGCACCTGAATGTCAACCAAAGACAAAGCTTGAATTAATTTTTGGGTTATTTGCAAGTCAGCATGACTCGGCTCAGCAATGCCAGAAGGATGATTGTGAACCAAAATGACAGCTGCTGCATTTGCCGACAGTGCACCTTTGACAACTTCTCTTGGGTATACCGCTGCGCTGGCGATTGTACCACGAAATAACATCTCGTCGTGAAGCAATTGGTACTGAGTATCAAGATAAAGAATATGAAATTCTTCATGCTGACGGTCACGCAATTTTGACAGTAGGTATTGGCGGGTGGCATCGGGTGAATTAAACAGGGGGTTTTGTTGTACCTGTTCGCGTAAAAAACGCTGCCCCATGAAGCGAATTGCCTGTAGTTGAGCGTAGGTAGCAGGTCCAATGCCCGGCTGGGCGCACAAGGTCTCCTGACTGGCACACAAAAGAGGTCTCAGTCCGTTAAATTCTTTGATAAGATGGCGTGCAAGGTCTACGGCGCTTTTGCCTTGCGAGCCTGTCCGCAAAACAATCGCTAGCAGCTCGGCATCAGAGAGTGCATCTGCCCCTTTGTGAAGTAGTTTTTCACGTGGGCGTTCGTTCATAGGCCAATCGGTTATTGCCATGACTTGCTCCTTGTCATGAGGTAATCTGTCCTTGATCACTTTGAGAATCTAACGTGCCATGACTGTAGAAGCAAACTTAAAAATTTTAGTGGCTGTGACGGGCGGTATAGCGGCTTATAAAAGTGCTGAGTTGGTCCGCTTGTTCGTCAAAGCCGGTGCCGACGTGCAGGTATTGATGACAGAAGGCGCTCAAGCCTTTGTTACACCACTGACATTCCAAGCCCTGACGGGTAAAGCGGTTCGCAGCAGTTTGTTAGACCCTGCAGCGGAGCTTGGCATGGGTCATATCGAATTGGCCCGTTGGGCCGATCATATTGTTATCGCACCTGCCACCGCAGATAGCCTAGCGCGATTGTCGCAAGGCATGGCAAATGATCTTCTCACTACCGTGATATTGGCTTACCAAGGACCCGTGACCATTGCACCAGCTATGAATCAGGCTATGTGGTCAAATGTCATTACACAGGACAACATCAAACGTTTGTCTGCATTTCATCCGCATTGGTCTTGGGTTGGTCCTGACGCCGGTGAGCAGGCCTGTGGTGATGTCGGTCCAGGTAGAATGTCATCACCTGAAGCCATTGCGCATCAGGTATTGGGCGCCGCTACAGACAAGACCCTAACGGGTAAAAGGGTGGTGATCTCCGCGGGCCCGACCCGTGAACGTCTCGACCCAGTTCGTTACATCAGCAATTTTAGCTCCGGTAAAATGGGATATGCATTGGCCCAAGCTGCGCAGCAGGCGGGTGCTGATGTGGTGTTGGTGTCTGGACCGGTTGCGCTTCAAGTGCCAAAAGGTGTGCGTCTAGTGTCAGTAGAATCTGCGCAAGACATGCATGATGCCGTGATGAAAGCGGCGGTTGGCAGTGATCTGTTTATTGCCACTGCAGCAGTGGCTGATTACCGTCCCGAAACCACTGCCGCACAAAAAATGAAAAAATCAGACAAAACTTTATCTAGGACAATTGATTTGGT
>Ga0208023_1000068_pt1 | contig 33630 bp, 51 predicted proteins | sample Colrivmet1370A02_FD_187625 | JGI IMG/M metagenome (GOLD analysis project Ga0208023, IMG submission 187625) | Estuarine microbial communities from the Columbia River estuary - metaG 1370A-02 (SPAdes) (version 2) | ecosystem: Environmental > Aquatic > Marine > Intertidal zone > Estuary | place... | reverse complement strand
ACTTGAATATTGATCCCAGTTTGCATTTGGAAATTTTGTATTTTGCATTTTATCCCTTCCTCAATTTTTGTTTACGTTAGACAAAACCTCGATAAGTTCTGTCTAACGCTGTGATTAATTAAAATGGAATGTCATCTTCCAGATCATTTGATGGTGTAGGTGTAGCTGGTGGCAATCCAAATGGGTCTTGCTCCACACCATTAATTGGTGTTGCACCACCAGAAAATCCGCCTGCAACTTCAGTGAATGGATCATCTGCTTCCTGCTTTTCAGCCAGCTCCAACACTTGCACTGCTCGTAATCTCAGAGATACGCCATTAATTGTGCCTGTATTGTATGGCACGACTGTCACTGCGATATTTACAGTTGAGCCAGATGTCAGCTCAAACCCATCAGGTAATTTTTTGCGTGATGCATCGACCTGACGTGGTGGGTTTGTGGCTTCGCCAGAATAAGCGCCTTTTAGTTTTGCCTTGCCAATCCAATGACCCTGCTTATTATCATCAATCTTATATGGCAAACTTAACGGCTTATCAGGCCACTTGCGCTTACTTGTTTCTAACGCCGCCGCATTTTTATATGACTGCATACAGATCGTGTTCAGCTCTTTGCACTGCTCACCTGTAAGGTTAAACGACATCTCGTAAGCCGCCCCCTCATCTTTTGGATCGCACTTGACTGATTTGTAATCTTCTTGGTCAAATCTGTATGTAGCGTTTAGTCTTGGATATAGCGCTTTCACGCCGTTTATTATGTGTTGCATTTGGCAACTCCTTTTTGTTGTACGCAGTACCCCTGCGCTGGGATTAGTTTATAAGCCGTGATCTTCATCAAGATAAGCTGGAAGATTAATTGTATCCAGCTCAGGCCATCCAGTGTCAAAAGTGTTTGTATCTTGTGCCACTTTGATTTTTCGCAATGTCTTGAACATTTCTGCCTCGGCGTACTTATTATATTTATCTGACATCTCATAGCAGGCTGTAGCGTATGAGCCTTTTTCAGTAGCAATAAATATAAAGTTTGTAGTCTCAATTTTACATAGCTTTAAGATGTACCTGTATACGCAACTTTGAAGATCATAACGAAAATTTCTCACAGCCTTATCAAAGCCGCGATAGGATGCGTCTAAGCATGACTTTAGGTCTATTACTATGCCAGCCTCTTTTAACAGCCCATCGGGTCTGCACTTCAGCTCTAAACCAGTTTCTGGACACGTCGCTATAAAGCTATATTCAGCCAGCAGATCTTCATTGGTTAATAAATTTCTAGCCATTTTATTTTGTAGGCAACCATCGACCATTTTCTGGCACTGCTCGTATTCCCCACTAGGTAGCAATATCTGATCATCACCTAAAAAATCTTCCTGCTCTTTCCAAGCCTTACTACCACGCCGTGATAGTTCTGAGTTAATCACAAGGTTTTTCTCTGGCTCTAACAGCATAGCGTGAAACGCAGATCCTAAGATCATAGCTGGCGTGGAATTAAACTTAGAGTTCTTCCAGTGGTATAATGATGACGTTGCAACTGTCTTCACAGCGCTTGACGAGATTGCAGGCAGTTCGTGGTATGCCTTATTCGATAGTTCTTCACTTGGTATTATCTGCATTTATATTCTCCTAATTTACTTGTTTAAAACTTCTGCGCCATATAACGCAATGAGTGATGCTTCCGCCCTACCATCATGCTTCTTTAATTTGAAAAGCTCATAATGCTCAGGCCACCTTTGGATTGCCAATTGGCGGCTAGTATCCTTGTCAGATGTCAGGCCAAAGTGTTTCTTCCATTTCTGAGGCGTGACTAAATGCATTGGCGTTTTGTTAGCCGCCACACATGCAATCAATGCGCCATATCCCATGCCAAATCTAAATGTGGCAACCGACGATTGATTAGGACGTGATGCCACCTGTTCAACTACAGCCATACGATCTTTAGCCTCTGGCTCTAACAAATGTAATAACGAATGAATATCAATTTCGGTTTTGCCCTTTGAGTTTAAGATGACAGGCATATCGACGACATCCAGATCCTTAGTGCGCGTGCAGTAATGTGCAATCGCTCCAGAGAAACCGCAATCAACTCCGACGACAATCATTCCACAACCTGTATATTATCAACGTCTGATGTCTCTGGCTTTGCAACTTCAACGCCAGCTTTTGTCGCCGCCACAATTGATGACATCCTAACAAATGCGCTAAAACTTAGACCCGACTTATTGGCGGCCTCTGCGATGGCTTCATGTTGCGCCCCACTAAAATTAATTAATACTCTCTTATCAACCATTTATTTTCTCCTTAGTTTAATTATCTAAGCACTGCGACCTGAGCCACAGTGCTTATTAATTATACCTTGTGGCTTTTTAAAACCCTTCTCATGCCATTTGCAAGTTTCTTGAGCATCTCTGCGCCCCTGATAGCATAAGGCTCGTCACGATGGTTAATGTCAATATCATAGCGATTATCTAAATCAGCAATAAATTCTTTTATAACATCAACGCCATACTCTTTGGTAAGAGCCTTGCCTTCCATGACATCTTTTAAAAATTCCAAGTATCTAATTTCCAAATCTTTACTTGAAAGATTTCCCTCATTTTCATCAACCATTATATAAAAGTTATCAATTTCACTATTGAAGTATTGACGATCTTTTTTTGAAGCCTTGATTGTAAAGCCTAATTTAATTGTATCCATAACAAATCTCCTCGTTTGTGTTTATGTTATTTGAGTATCATAACAGGTATTCAGATAGCGTCAACAACATAATGATATATAAAAGATATATTTTCCGCTTGACCGCATCTGAATACCTGTTATATTGAGTGAATAAACACAAATATTAACGGAGAATACAAAATGACAAAATATGTAGTAGTTGCAAATATAACCATTGCTGATCAAACAAAATTAGGATTTGAGGTTAAGTCAAAATTTGTTTCAAATTATCTTGATGTATCAACACACGATAATCCTAATAAACCTTTAATTGCGTTTTATGGTGAAGAGCCAAAATTGTTTGACGATATTACTTCTGCGGACGCATTTGCAGAAAGATTGCGTAGGTATAGATATGATGGTCAACGAATCACAGTGGCTTGGTTTGAAGCTGTTGAATATACTGGGCTGTTAACTGTAGATCAAATTGCTGAAGCATTAGAGGAGACAGTATAATGGAGCTTACTAAAAATCAAACAGCCGCAATGACGGCACTTGTTAAGGCCAGCATGAAAAACAATGGCGTTAAGTGTATTAATGATATGATGGATGAGCCATTCCTAGTGACAGAAGCTAGGGATCTTGTGGAAGCTGGCTGGTCACAGAAACAAGCCGAAGGGACATTTGGCTCACTTATTGCAAGCGGTCACATTTGGCATGACGTGGGTGGCAATGCCGCTAACAATTTATATATCCTTGATGGTGAAGAGGAAGAATTTGAAAACTTACGAAAATTTATAGAATAGGCGTTCAGCGCCTAAAGGGACGTTCTGGATAGCACCAGATAGTATGGGTCAGCAAATCCCATATGATGAGAAGTGATGTAGCAGTCACAACAAAAGGCTCGATAGAAGTATCTCGGCACGCAATTGTCGTTAGCGAGAGAGGGCGGAGTTATCCAAAGGATATTAAACGTACTACAATATCTGACGTTGAAACTCTCCTCGCATTTGCACCATTATGATATATAAATGATATATTTAGTGCTTGACCCTATCTCATAATCTGTTAGATTACTTAAATAACATAAACATTAACGGAGAATACAAAATGACTACTTACCACATAATCGGCAGAAAACGTGAAAACGACAACACTGCTGAATTTGGATTTGGGGATTATCCTCGTTATACATCTTTTGTTACATTAACTGTTGAAGCTGATACAGTTCGTAAGGCTCAAAATAAAGCAAAAAAAATTGATAAAAACATTTCATTTAGCGGAATGTTTGGAAATACAATTTATGCTGATGCTGATTTACCTAGCATGTATAGAACAGGATGGATCAAATGAACGCTTCAATGATCATCGACGGATTGGTTATGGCATTATTTGCCCTAGCCGCCGTTCATCTTCCAGAAATTATAGTTTATCTGGATACAATTATTAACATTAACTTAGGAGAATAAAATGCGATTATATACTACACCAAAAGGGCAATGGGCTGGAACACAAGCTGACGCAAAAAAACTGGGCGCATATGTTGAGTATGATGTGCCTACTAATAAAGCCGATTTGCTGGTTTTCTTAAATAAGTATAAAGTCAATGATTATGCTTATCAGGGATACAGCGCTCCGCTTGAGGAAAACCCTCAGCCAGCAGTTAAGAGCATTGTCACCCATCGGGAAAGCGCTTGGCATAATATCAATCGCGTGGCTGAGGACGCCCCACTGTCAGAGCTTTCAACTGCCATGAATATTATTATGCTCAGAATACAAGAGTATCTGGAAGAGGGGGTGAAGTGATGTCAGAGGACATCAAGCGCAAGTGGTGGATTTTTCACCACGAAAACCCCACCATTTATGAGCTATTCAAGCGCTTTACTTTTGAGGTAATTGAGAGAGGCCATGACCAGTATAGCAGTAAAGCAATCTTTGAGCGCATTAGGTGGCATACCGATATTGAAACAAATGGCGAAGAGTTTAAAATGAGTAATAACTATACGCCATATTATGCACGTTTCTTTATGCATGAGCATCCCCAATATCAGGGATTTTTTAGAACACAAATATTAACTGAAGAAAGAGAATAAAATGCAAACATTAATTATTAAATCAATACACGAGCATGGCTTTGGTTTTGCTTTTACCAAAGATGAGCATGACCAAGTGTTTCTGCCTAAAAAACTTTTAGCAGATTTTGAGCATCTGGATTGGTTAGAACCAGCAGATGAGGTGTATGCAAAAATTATACCAAATTATAAAGATAAATTAGATGGTGGTTGTAAGTACGTTTGTACTTACATTACTATTGATAGGTTTGATCCAGTTTATGTTGCCAGTGTCAGGGAAGCATTAGGTGAAGTTATAGAGACAATTTGCCCAACAAAAACACCATTTGTACCATCGTTTGAGCCAACAGTTGATAAGGGCAATTTATTAAGTGAATTAAATAATCGATTAAACGAATTAGTAATTGAAAATAAAGTTTACACAGATCGCATTGAAACTATATCTGCAATTAATAATTTAGATGAATTAAGCCTTAAAATATTTTTATTTCATAATCTTGAAAGCTCAGATCCATATTTATATAAATTATTATTTAGCACGATTGAGCAAGGTTTTTTCCCAAATCGCGTTTGGGGATGCTTAAATTATATGGTTGGTAATAGTTTATTTTCATATAGCAAACCAGAAAGAAATAAAAGCATTCGTAACCCTATATATTTTTATGATGTAATATTAAGATCTGATAAATTTTTCTTAAATTTTCCAAACTTTGGTAAAAAATCATTAAGCGATCTTAAATCATATTTGAGTGAATTTGGTTTACAGCTAAATACAGATTTAAAAGATATTAAATATGAAACATTAAAATCTTTTAATTTGCATAACAAAAAGAACGATTATTTATTTGTTAAAACGAGGGAAATAGTATGACATTTTATACAACGCTCGTTCTCACATATGTCATTGGCGGCGTGGAGCTACAGGACACCACGCTCTATCGCAGTGCGCGTGAGTGTGGCGACGCATTGCCAGCAGTCTACAAACCATACGAGAAAATGGACAGTATGGCTCAGTGCATCGAAACTAGCCACGTCAGCTCATCATTTATTGTACCAAAGCTCAGACCGAAAGGATTATCCAATGGCAAATAAATATTATCCATGCCCAGAATGTAATGGAGCAGGCGAAACGCTATTCGAGAAAGATTATAATATCTTTCATGAAACTTACCTGTATGAAAAAGCTGATTGCACTAACTGCGCTGGCACTGGTTTAATACTACCAGAAATGCCAAAATCTAGAACCCGTGTCCCAGATTTGGATGCCAACGGAAAATTTAAAGGCCATGATGATGAATAAGGAGAATACAAATGACATCGAAAGAATGCTACCAAGCGATAACACGATTAATAAAATTAAATTTGATGGTGCAGGAAGATCTAATGAGCAAAGAGAAGAGAACCAAGAGCTTCTATCTGTTTATGATGAAAGAACAGCAAGCCCTGCTGGAGAATGTAGAACACCAACTTTCGCTTATGCGACGAAAGAACAAGTCGCCCAAGCAATGATGGATGAGCCTACGCATAAGTTTGAGATCATGTATTCCCATTTGCTTTACAATTTTGAGAAAAGCCAAATTAAACGTGGCCTGAGAAATAAGATTAACAAAACTTTTGAGAGGCCACGCCAAATCACTGTTAATAAATCATCACATAAAAGTTTTATTAGTGATAATGATCTCAGAAAAATTAAGCCAATATCAAAAAAGAAAACTGAAACTATACTAAAGTATATAGACAAGGGCAAACGCGCAACAACGACAATGGTTGCGATTGGCACTGGTCTTGGTGTTTCAGATCTGGCTTGGTCATTAAACGTCTTATATAGGCAAAATTTAGTTGACCGCGCTTACGAGCGAACCACACCAATTATTGGTAACGCAGGGGCAAGGTCATTGCGTTACGTTTACTTTAAGAAAAAATAATGTATCGTGTGGGAAAGCCATGCCCGACTTTACCCACACGTTTTATTATGTAAATTTGCATAAATCTTCAAGCAGTTTATTTAATCTATGAAGCTGTTTATTACTTGCTTTAATAATTCGTCTTCATTTACAAACTGTTCTGGGTACAATCGAGTTGATGTTTTTTTGATAATTGGATCATCTCCCCTAGCCCAATAGATCTTTCGTATATCATACGCCACCAATGCATATATATCGGATTTTTTATTGTTTCCCACTGGGCTTGTTCCCCAGCGGTACTGGGTCTTATTTCCAGTTTTCTTGCTGGCAGTCTTAACTTGTAAAGTCAGCAGTTCGCCGCTTGGCGTTTTTAAATACGCATCGTCAACTTCATGCTGTACCAAAATGCAAGAAATGCCAGCAAAGGCTAATCTTGATAGAGCCAGAAATTCCCCAGCTCTACCAATATTGTTACTATGCGTTGAGCCACTCATAAATCTTTTTTGTTTCGCCTGTTCTGTCCGTAAGGCCATGAGTGCCACCATTTACTCGACGAGTGATTTTTAAAATAGTCTCATCGTTTACGCCATCGTCTGCAATGTCGAATAACTTGTTTTTATTAAAGAACCACATTGCCGTATCAAATGCGTAATCCTCAGCCACCAGATCTGGATCTGTCATAATCTCAGGTAAGCCCATGTCAGAGCTGAATGCCCTGTAATTATTTTTCCCTGTGATCATGAGATAACCTTTTCCAGAAAATAATGCGCCTTCATTGGTATTAGCATCGTTACCCATGCGACCACCATAAACTTTGTTAGCTAATGCTGTTGGGTTTCGAGAATATCCCTCGCAGGACGCCAGATCAGGAAATCGACTAGGCCAGACGCGCATCATACTATCCGCGCTGTAGTTCAGATTTTCTCTGGTATGCCGCCAGTGACCGCTTTCGTGACTTGCCTGACCCATTAGGTGGGCGGCTCGTTCATTTGATAGCTCGAAGTGCTGGGCAATGGCCTTAGCCGTGTTCTTCCCAAAATGTCCGTCTGCCCCAACTCCAATTCTATCTTGAAGTTTTTTCATTGCTTCTGTCATGATTATCCTTTTTTAGTTTTACGTTTAGTTGGCTTTTTCTTCGCGGTTTTTGCCGCTTGCTTAAACGCCTTGTTTGTTGGAGCGCCTTTAGCGCCTTTTTTACGCATTGTTTCACCACTACCAGCTTTTATGCGTTTTCTTTTTTTGTGGATGTTTTCATATAATGACATTATTTTTTACCCCCGAAATATTTACTTACACCACGCATCCCAATTGATGCACTTACAATTCCACCAAGACTATATTGATACCAATCAGGCATATTAGATAGTGCGGCAAAACCATCTTGCACAATTTCATTACCCCAATCACCACAAAACGCTAAAATTAATGGTATCGAGAAGAGCAGAGTTATCCACTCATCTTTCAAGCTATTATCTGTAGCTTTCATGGCGGCTAGATCCCAATCAAGCTCACCTGTCGCTATTTTCATTTTTGTTTGGGCTTCAGCCTGCTTTACAGCGGTCTTGCCCTCGATCATAGTTCCAGCAAGATCTGCAACTTTGCCTAATAATCCTAGTCCAGCTATCATTTATCTTTTCCTTTCGCTAATGCGTTTGCCCCAAAGAATACAGATACGATGCCAGCAACAGACACAAAGTAAATGCTTGCCATTGAACCTAATATTTTGGCGGCTTCAATTAATCCAAATACATCTGCTAGAATGACCGCAAAGGGGTATAGGAGCATCCCTGACAGGGCATACCATGTCATTCTGCGTTGTGCATCACGCTGGGCGTCTTCATCCTGCATTCGTAAACGCCTGTCTTCCAGCGCCATACGATCCCATTCAGCCTGATCAATTGATCCGTTACCATCTACGTCAAATTTTTTAAATTCATCCATGTTAATCCGCCAGAGGATTATCTAGCGCCCTTTGTAGTTTTTTCGTTAATTTATCTTCCAGTTCTTTCATTTCGCCACTTTGTGAAATTCTAACACGTTCTCTCTGATTTTCAAAGCGCACCTCTGCCTTATCAATCATCTCCCTAACTTTATCCTCAGATTTGCGTACCATGCCCTCAACTCTATCGGATTGGCGCTCAATGCTCAAAATATCATCACGCAATCCAGTTTTGATCTCGCGTGTGTAATCCATAGTTTGTTGAATGTTAGCGTCCATCAATTCCATTTGAGTTTGGTATTCCTGCAAATCAAGGCCAGCAACCTCTTCGATCTTTTGCCACATTAGCAAGCCGCCATATAGTCCAGACCCAATTGTAGATAGAAACGCAAATATTGCCAATATTGACCCAGCCGTTAACTTCACGCCACCAGCTTTGATTTGGCGATCTGCCAGCCCATCAATACCATCTGCAATTTTCGTTGTATCGACCATTAGTTCTCAAATTCCATTTCTGAAGATTGCAAGTTTTTCATGGCGTCCAGCTCTTCCTGCAACATGCGAATTTCCATTTTGCGTTGCAACAGCTCCACTTCAAATAATTTCTGGCACTCAATGCGCTTCCTTGGTGCATTCAGTGGAATAACAATGCGAGCATAAACGCCAATATCTTTGCCTCTCGCGTCAGTGTTAAGACCAGACAGCAGGCCAGTTAAGCCATATTCCAGAAGTGTCGAGCCTGAGATAGAGTTTGAGCATTCAATACTGCCAGATCTTATTCTGTCGGATTGTGTATTCAGATTTGGCGTCGGTAACGCCAGAGACAGTGACGAGCTATCGGCAAACGCACCGCCAGCAATTAAGGATAGAATGATTGCATATTTCATTTAGTTCCCCCTGTAATCTTTGAACATACCATAGATCTTACAAATGGCTTAGAACCTCGTTCTTTCATAGTCTTTGATATTGTGCATATATACTGCGCCTCGTCCATATCGCTCTTTTTAACATATACATCAAAGTTTTTTCTAGTTTGGTAATCAACTTTTATTATTCTATGCCTTGTGGAAAATGGAAGCCCCACAAAATTTTTATCAAATAGTGCTATTCTGTAATATTTAACGCGCTCTCTCTGGTTAAATATAGACAGCTCAAATTTTACCACATCTTTAACTGTGGAATACTTCATCTTTGGGTAGGCTGGGGTCTGTTCGTGAGCAGATACGCCAGACCCCAATAACGTAATTATTACAAGTGCTTTTAATTTGGAATACATGATGCAGTCGTTTGGGCAATATAAGTGCCTCCCGTAAACGGCTTGTTACTTCCGCCGCCATACTCAGCCACACTTGATACAGCAAACCATGTAGAACCAGCAGTTGTTAATGAGTACGATGTAGTCGCCCCAGAAACAGTTTTAGCGCTGTCATATCCTGACATGCCAGCGTCACTGGTATTGCTCACTGCAACAGATCCCGTCCACGTTACAACGTCATTTAGAGATGGTGATGATGTAAAACTTGTTGGGTATGTGATGTTGGCTGTGTAACTGTTTGCTATCGCAACATCGATGCGGATCTCTGGCAATATTCCACCATCAGACGCCGATGTTGATAATTTGCTGGGCGTCGGATTTCCGTATGCGCCAGTTTTGGTTGTCTGGATTACACACTTAGCCGCCACATTGCCGACTATATCTACACTATTTGCAAAAGCTGGTGTGGCTAGTGCTAACAGTGGAATTGCTAAATATTTCATATTAACCTCACTTATTGTACTGCATGTCTACCATTTTTTCATGCTTTAGTTGTTGTGCTAAGTTATTACGCAACGCCCTCTTGTTTTCTGGCATCTGGTTTTGGCTTAACTGATACTTGTCTTTGTATATACCACCATTTATTGCAAGATCATAGTACGTTTGCATATTGGTTTGCATGTTGATTATATTGATAAGCTCGTCTTGCTTATATTCTTGAAACATAGTCAAAGCATTTTCAGCAGACATCAGACCCAGCTCTATTTTAGTTGGCTTATCATTATCTTCATCATCTTCTGGTATTTCAGCCTCGTCTGGATATTCGTATTCTTCCTCTTCAATAGTATCCACAACAGCGTCATCTTCTAATGCGTTATAAACTTCAACTATAGGCACTTCTGGCACTGGCTTCACATAACCAGCACAACTTGGGTTTAGCTGTGGGTCATAGCACTCATCAACTCTAAATGTGTAAATTACTGTGGCATCCTTGACGACGCCTTCGCCTTCAACTGTGATAGACCCATCGCCCCATCTCTCTAATGGTATGTTTGATAGTGGAAATGATTTTGTAATTGTATTTGATGGAACGCCCGACCAATCGTCAGTCTCGCTAAACGCATACCCATCGCCATCAAAATTAAGATTGCCGACAGTGACTTTCATGTCTGCGTCAGTTTCTTTTTCTGTTCTATATCTGTAAATCAGGCCATTTATATCAATGCCACCAATAGGCGGAAAGACAGATGACATAGCCCAGTTTAGACCATTTCTGGCGGCGTTAGCACTTGCACCATACTTAAATGGATCTGCGCTAGAGTAAGAGCAACATAAACAAAGTGCCGATAATGACACCAAGCCCAATTTTAGTTTCAGCTTGTTCATCAAAAAGCCTTTCTACTAGATTTTTCTGGTCTTCGCTAATACGCGCTTCCACAGCTTTCATCTCCCATTCAAGTCTGGCCTCATCTCCTATTTTACCATTGATTGGGCAAAAACTGCCAGAATTTGCCATCGCAATTCTGACCCTTTCGTCTTGGCACAGAAGCGCCACACTAGCCACCTTCATGCCTAAATCGTACAATAATTTCGATGCTCTTAGGCGCTCACAGTTCAAATCTTTTACAGTCTTGCCACCAGAGATGCCTAATATCTGCGTTTGTACTGCGCCTGAGATCCCCACGACACATAAATCAGATCCGCTTGTGCTAACTTGTGGAGCTATAGCTGATGGTGGTGGGCTGTTAATCGTGGTATCCATAGACCCATCAGATATAACCCTGCTTTCTGATCTTATTACATCATCATCTTCAGCATAAGCAAAACTGCCAAAAACAATGAAAAATCCAATTATTAATAAACGTAGCATTTTACTTCCGTTCTAGTATGCGATCCATCTTTGCGTCGATCAAATCTAGCCTGCCGAACAATCTATTCATTGACGCACTATTATCAGATTTCGTCACATATTCCTCTCGCGTTCTGTTCAACAGAATTTGTAATCTATTCAACTCTAAAACATATCCGCGTAAAACAAAACCCACAAACGCCAATGCGAATGTGAGCGTGCCACTCCATAGGTCTGCCATTTCCATTAGTATTTGCCCTGCCATACTCTTAAATCCGCAAATTCTCCAGATGTTAATTTTCGTTTAACGACTTGATTAGCCGCTTCTGTGTCACTCCAGCTCACGCCAGCCTCTTTAAGCCAAACGCCAATTAAAGCCGCATCAACTTGTGCAATTAGCTTATGATCTGAGCCAAAAGTATTATCTGAATTTTGACGAGCGTATTCTGCGTCACGCATCATTTGGCTACCATCAAACGTGCGTTTTATGTTAATTTCGCCATTGTCAGATATTTCAATTTTTTCGCCTATTTTCGAGCTTGCCATATTACGTTCTCTTAGATTTAGTGCCAGAACATTTCCAGCGTTTGCGTGATAAATTTAATGGGCTATTCGGATTTTTAGCCGCTTTCGGAGATCTCTTCTTTTGACCAGCAGATCGGGCGCAATATGCGTCACCTTTTTTTGTGCCAGCTCTTACTCTCGGCTTACCATCACTCGCTAGACCAGCTTGTCCGTAACTAATTTTTCTTCCATTAACTACTTTTGCTTTTGCTTTGCCAGCTCTTGGTTTTGCCATAAATCACTCCTGATAGTAAGTAAGGGAGGTTTCCCCCCCCTTACTATAGTTAGTTTATGAAGTTGTGCAATCTGCTACCATGCCGTTTGCCGCTTCTGAAGTACATACCAATGTGAGTTCAGTGGTTAATTGTCTTTTTGAATTATCCCCTGTCTTACTTAGTTCAACATTTTTCATTGGACGTAGAGTAGCCACTTGCCATGTGTCGTTCTGCATTAAGAACACATCACGAGATCTGTTCTCTCTCGTTGGCCTTAGCGATATTTCGCCCCAAGGGGTTAAATATATGCTGATTGAATTGATAACACGCTCATCAGCGCCAACCACGTTTGCACGTTGGTTGTTGTTACCAGCAAATCCAAGACATTTTGTCATATTAAATGCTGACAAATATGCAGTCTTTGATCCTGTTCCGCCATTTTCCCAAACGCTTTGCATCACTGTATCAAACTTAGCTTGAGTGAATACTGTTTGTGTACCATCAGTACGAGCATTTGAACCTGTACCATTAGCATCAGCGCCGCCAGAACCTTTGACAGTGTTTGATGTTAACCATGTTGGCGCACCAGCAAGCTCACGAGCCGCAGTTGCAGAACCAGTTACTTTAGCATTGTTATCGAAAAGAGCCTTTTCTATATCAAGTTTCATGGTTTTACCAGCTTTGAGGATTTGATAGCTCATCTCCTTTGCCTTGGCTATTTTTGATAAGCCCTCATCAGTGTCACTGATAATTATGGCGTCTTTAAAAATTTGAGTTCTATTGTTCAAACGAGTAACTCCAGAAACCGCAGTTGCAGTTGTGTCATCGCCCTCGATATGAGCATTAGCCGCAGACGCTCTTAGCGTGTCTGTTGACCATTCATGCAAAGTTGATTTTGCAGTTGTTTTTCTACACGCAGATAAAAATGGAGTTTCGTCTGGTGAAATATTATAAATAATATCTTGGATGTCTTCCTTGATACTATTTGCGTTGTCATACGAATCGTATGTATTTGAAGGTTGCGACATATTATTGTGTCCTTTCAGAGACTTAGAAGACTAACTTAATGTTAATCATTGTTTAACATCAGGCTCAATGCATCATCGATTGAACCTGTTTTCATTAAGCGCTGTTGCGCCTTTTGTTGCTCCGCTTGAACGCCAGTTGATTTTCGCTTCTTTACGCCAGCCTTAACGACAGGACGAGCTTTCTCGCCTTTTGTCTGCGTAGCCTTACGCTTAGATTTCAATTCCCGATATTTCCTCGCATCATTCAATGCCTCGATGTATCTCGCGTCAGTTACCATAGACATCTCGTCTTCAGTAAATCCGTAAGCTACACCAGTTTGAACCAGCGATTGCTTTAATGCTTCACCCTTAACAGGATCTGCAATTTCTGGAATACGCTTTCTAAGCACTTCGGCCTGCTCTTGCAGATACGACTGATGCGCCTGCGCCTGAGCTTGCTGTTGTTGCTGTTGTAAAGTTTGAACCTGATACATCGATTGATCATATGCAGTCTTCGCCTCGTCGTACTTCATTTTTTGTTCCATGTATCCGATTGGATCACTTTCAAAAAGTTCAGAGCTAGGGGGCGTAGGTGCTACCAACGATCCATTTTGTATCTGATTTGCTAGACCAAGAGCTTGCGCTTCTCGCTTCGCTATTTCGGCTTCCTTCTGCTCAAACTGCTTTCGCACTTGGGCTATTTCTTGAAACCTTTTGTTAATCGCCTTCTGACCAGCCGCATCACGTTGTAACTCAGCCTCTGTCCAATACTGCTTCTCTCCGTCTACTGTGACTTCGATCATTCTTTCTTGGTCAGGCTCAGTGTCATCAGCCTCTGTTTCTTCGTAGTCGATTTCGCTATCATCATCGCTGGATAGCTCTTCAGCGTCATCTGAACCCTCGTCTTCAGCTTCCATTTCTTCAGCTTCGCCGTCGCTAACTGCTTCCACTTGTTCTGGAGCTTCGTTCAAATTTTGTTCCTGATCATTTTCCGCGTCAGGTGATACGATCATGCTGTCTACAGCTTCTTCTAGGGTAGTCGATGGCATCGGTGCTACTTCCTTTGTTTATCAAGAATTAACTCTGCCGATATTGCGGCGTCGAGTGTAATTTCAATTTCATTTAAAGCCCTCACTATTGAATGAGCTTCCTCACGCACATCTACGTCTGATGCACTACTTTCTGCAAAGATCTTCATTTGATCTTCACGAACATTCTCTACAAATTTCTGAAAAGCAGTATCGTTTTTTAAACGTCTGGCCTCTTCAGCTTCTAATCTTATAACTTGCGCCATTATGACATATTTCCTTGTGCAATGCCACCAATCATGCGGTTTTTATCCTGCTCTGATTTTACTCTGGCAACGTCAACTCTAGTGCCATATTCGCCATAAATCTTGGCGGCGTCTACAAGTAAATCTTGCGCCATTTGATCGCGTTTCAAGTCGTCTGCCTGAGCATTCTTCGCCATATCCATTTGCAACTTAGCGGCGTCAGCTTGCATCTTGGCTTGCACTTTCATTTGCTCTGCCTGCAAGAATGCCGCGTTTGGATCTTGTGGTTGTCCCTGAGCCTCTTGTGCCGCCTGCTGTTGTTGTAGCATTTGCATCTCAATTTCTTCAGTTATTGGAGCAAAATACCTGTCAGCATTTCGTATTCCTGCAACTGCCAATTGGTCAGCTAATGTATTTCGAATATTGGTCATCGACACTAGACCATTTTGAGCGCCGTAATTTTGGTACACAAATTGTTGCATTTGGAGGGCTTGGTTAAGCGCCATTGCTTTTTCCTCTTCCCTGCCAGTTCCTAATCCGACGTTTATCATCACGTCCATTGAGCCATCCCAGATGCGCGGATCTACAGGCACAAACGAGCCGTTCATTCGCATCATTTGCTCTTCATCAATATTCTTGTGGGTTAGGCGCAACATAAGGCCAAATAGGTCTTTCATGCCATCCGCAAGGTTTCTCACCATTACTTCGGTTTGACCAGCTCCAGCCTGTATTGTGGCCTGCACAGCCGCTTTAGTTGTAGACTGCATTGCATCTGGGTCTAACCCCATAGAGGCTCTGGAGACGCCTGTTTTGCTCTCTACAAGCCCATCTAAGTAAGTTAATGCACTTAATGTCTGCCCAGCGTGGAATGGCACTGATAAATCTTGAACCTGACCCATTTGTTGCATACGCACGATTGCACCAATTTCGTTATTCAATAAATCATCGATATTAACGCCAGATGTCACTGCCAGACGCGGATTGTTTGTCATTGCGACGTTATCCAATATGCCTCGTAAAACTGATGTTGCCGCGTCCTGATCATCCATCACTATCTCAGCTAGAGATCTGCCATAAAAAGTATGTGGCTCTGGATCAATTTCAAATTTAGCAAATGGCACTTCATCGCATGGCTCTAAATCAAGTAATTTATACTTTGTGCCGCCACAAGTTAATTTGTGTAGGATTGGTATTCCCGTCCCGTCCGCGTCAATTCTCATATATGCTTGGGTAATTGTCACGCTTTTCATTGCTGGATCTGCTGGATCTTCATCACTAAAATCAGTGTCGTATCCGCGTCGAGCAAATTCTTCACTTGATGATGTATCGCCGCCGCCCTCAAAGCTGTCTAATCCAAATATCTCATCATGGTCAAATCCCATTGCAACAACGTCGCCAGCTCTCATCTCAGTTCTGTGAGCTACCAGATATGCATCTTTCATTGTCCTTGCATCTCTGCTTATGAAAAATTCTTCTGGCGGTACGCTTTCTATACACAATTCACCTTTTTCTTTTTGCAGGCTAATCTTTGCGCTGTGAATAGGCATCTCCATTTCCATGCCTATAGCGTCCATTTCAATGACCATTTCCATGCTGTGTTCCAACACTGTCACGTCATCGTCTTCGATCAGGTATGTGTATTCATCGTCAGATAAATCTGTATATGTGAATATTTCTGCTTCTGGATATGTCATCCAGTATGCCTTTACGATACCTTGCTTCTTAACAAGTGCATCTTGGAACGCATCATTAATTACGCGATAACCATTTAATCTGGTAAATTCGTGGTGCATAAATTCTGTGGCTTGGTCTGCCATAGCCACATCTTCTGCGCCTCGTGGTATATATTCCACTGGCTTTGCAGTGCTTAGGAAAATACGCATTAAACTTGGCTTAACAGCGCGTACTGTGTCACGCACTTTAGTCGCCACAACGCTACTGCGCCCATCCTCGTGACCTAAGTGAACCTCGCCATCGTAGTATTCTTGCGCCTTAATTCTATCTTCAGCAATCTCGCCCTCGACAAAAGAAACTGCATCCTCAATGGCATCCGAAACTATACCCTCGATTTCAATTATAGATTTTGGTTTTAGTTCCATGTTTTTTCCTTAATTAATATCCGCGACCAAAAAAGCCCATAGCCTGTCTTTTCTTTTCTTCTATTAAATCTCTGCTTTCATCAGTTGGAACAACAGCTCCCCCAACACCTGAGCCTGTAACATTAGGTGGGTTTTTATTACCAGCAAAATTCATTGATTTAACTGCTCTGCCAGCAGAAATAGCTTCAGTACCACCTTTAATAATTGGCGCGGCTAAAACTGTTTGTGTTAAGCCTTTAGAGCCTAATACTATAGCTAACTTTTGTATTAATCCAGATACAGATGCGGCTGAATTTGATGAATTAACTGCGCTTCCTGTAGCCCTAGCTGTAACACTTGCAAATTGTGTAATTAATTTCATTTCGTCTGGATCAAATAACGCCTTTATTGCTTTTTCGTTTTTTTTCATAGCTTCCCAATTTTTTAAGAAGTTCATTCCAGAAAATGTATTTCCATCTGGGGTGGCTTTTTCAGCTTTACCCACTAAATTTAAGAATGCCTCTTGCTTAATTCCATTCCAATTTGCTCTAGGTAATCTCTTTTTAAGTGTTAATAGATCTCTGGCAATATTGCTGGGTTTCATAAGTTTGCTATTTGATACACCTAATATATAATTTGCCGCCGCCTCTGGAGCTACAGTTAATACCATATCACCATCACGACCACCAGTTTCGGTTAGTGATTTTAGTATGCCGCCCTTACTATCCCAAACACTTTTAAATTCGCTATAATTTGAAATAGCCTTATTCCAAGCCGCAACTGCATTTTGATCGCCAGAAATTAGTGCCTCATCCGCGTATTCTAATAGTTTTTGGTCAAATAAATCTCTAGCTTTTTGACCAGCTTTTTTGTCAACTTTATCACTAATATTATTAAACTGTGTTCGAATTGCAAATAATTGTTTAATATCACCACCCTGAGCCAAGACATCATCAATATCATCCAATATTGAGTTTGTCATAGGCGTTGTTGACAAATTAAACTCTTTTCTTATTCCACCCCTTAATGCGTCGCCAAAATCACCTCGGACAAGACCTAAATCAGCATTACCAGTTTCTCTGGCGGCTGTGTATAAATCGTCTGCTTTATTACTAGCTTTTGTTTTTAATTGAACCAAGGCGTCTTGAGCCGCCTCGCCGCCAAGTCCTGCACTAGCTAAAACAGGATTATTGCCAGCAATCTTTTCCTGTATCTTTGGTATATTTGCTAATATAGCCTGTCTTTGCTTTTCTCTTTGGCCTGTCATTACAGCTTCAGCTAGTGAACCAGCTCCGCCACTAAGAGCGCTATCTTCAAATAATTGGTTTCCCTTTGACCCAGTAATTTGACCTTTGGTTAATGGAATATCTACTGGCAATGAAGATGCCTCAGCTATTCTAGCCGCTTCTTTAGGATCTATATTTGCGTCAACTTGAGCTTTCATTGCTATTGCTAGTTCTTTGGTAACTCCATCAGGATCAATTCCAGCCTTTATTAGCATTGCTTCAATTTGTGGATTTAATTTTCCGTCGCTACCAATAACAGATTGTGGGCTTTTCTTAAATGCCTTACCGACATACTGCAATAATTCCCCAGCTTTTGCGCCTAATGCGCCACCGCCAGCACCATATAATAAATCTGAATATTTATATTGATCGCCAGTTAGTGCAGAGCTTGCGCCTTCAATTAGGCCAGCTTCAGTTGTACCAATTGTAGCTCCACCTAATAGGCCACTTGTCGGCAAACCTATTGTCTTTAAAGCCTTACCAATGCCAGTTGCTGTTGCAACTGCTCCAGCGCCAATCATAGCGTCAGTTGCATCTAAGCCAGCAGGGTTTGGATAAAATCTGTTAAATTGCCCCGTTTCTTTTCCATCACGAAAAACTGGCGCTGTAACAACTAGATTGCCATATTGATCTTTATCAAATGTAGCGTTTGGCAATATCTTTTTTATGCCCATTTCTAGTCGATCATCACTTGCAGTAGTGGAAAGCAGTGCAACCATTTGCCTGCTTTTATCAGCAGGCAAGCCCAACTTTGCGTTAAACGCTGTCGGAATAAAATCTTCACGCTGTCCGCCCTTAAACCAATCAACAGTCTTTTCAACCATTCCTTTTGGTGGCTCTAGAGTTTTTAATGCCGCTACTATTTCTTCCTCAGAAGTTCCATCTGGAAAATAAACTGGCTCGTCGTATCCCTCTACTTCTATAGCTATCATTTATAAATCCACTTTTGCTCTGCTATATTCCATACTTTTTTAACTTTTTCTTCTGGCGCGTCTATTCCATATTTTGATTTTAAAGTGTCCATCCTAGCTTCAATCTGTAGCTTATCTTCAAGTTCTCTTATACGTTTATTCATTTCTGGCAACTTAGACATATCAGCCCCACTTTCCCAGAAATCGTTTATAATTCTAGCTCTAGCAATGTTAAAGTTGTTCTTTTCTATCATAATGCCAACTATAGCTTGATTTGCCTCTTGTGAGTTAGTTAATCTACCCAAGCCAGCAATCATACCTTCAAATTCTATATCTGATGTAGAGCCAGAACCTTCAACTCTTAATGTAGGCGCAACTCTTTTTATAATAGATTGCCTCACTGCGGAATAATCGTTAAATTCTGGGAACATTTCTGCAAATCTTCCCTTAACAGCTCCAGTTGGAGCTTCGCCTGCTAAATCAAATAAAACTTGTAAATCATAATTAACTTCAGTCGCTTTAGCACCAGCCTCCATCTGAGCCGCTAATTCCGTACCTTTACCTTTATTTAATGCTTCGAGAAACTTTTGGTTGCCCTTTTCACCTAAATTTATTGTCGTACCAGATTTAATCTGAGCCAACGCCTCTTCATGGCTCAAACCCTTAGCCCTCATAAACTCATAATTTTTCATTAAGTTTGTGCTGTTGTCTTTTGGCGCTTTTAATCTGTTTGCCGCAATTGCAGATAATACGTTGCCAGCCGCGCTTGGGTTAGCCTTAATTATCGCCGCCATGTCAGCCATGCCGTTAGCTTCTAAGTATTCAATTGTCTTGTTAACATCACCAGCTTTTACTCTTTGAGCGCCACGCTCTCTAATAGCCTCACCAGCTCTTAGCTCTGGTAAAATTACTGCATCTAATGCTTGTGCAAAATTTTCTAGCCCAGATAATCCTGTTGTGCTAGATCTTTGGTTAAGTTTATCAAATAATCCAGCCATGCCAGTTCTTGGAGGTTGTTGACCCTGCGTCTGGGTTTGACCACCGCCAGTTACCAAAGGATTAACTGGCTTTTGAATTACCTGTTGCTGTTGCAACGGGTAGTTTCTTTGCATATTTGTTTCTTCTAGTGGGTTTCTACTTGGAAATCCTATCATTAGCTTCTTGCTCCCATTACATTAGCTCCGAGCTGTAAGTAGTTGAAAAGGCCAGGTTTCATGCTGTTTATGGTTGTTGATTGGTTGGGTGTTGCGCCCAATGCCGCCAGTGGTGCAGATAGCGCTTGCATTGGTGAACCAGTGTATCCTGCATATTGAGCCTTAGCCGCATCAATAAGTGCCTGTTGCATTCCCTGCTGTAGAATACCTTGTTGCGCTTGCTGATTTTGGATTGCTTGACCAGTGCCAAATGCCTGTTGACCTAATGCACCCATTTGATTTGCCGCCTGCAATCTCGCTTGGTTAGCCCCAGCTAATGCATTCTGGTTAGCCACTTGAGCCGCCATAGCTTGTGTTGCGCCAAACTGATTTGCTTGGTTTTGCGCCGCTTGGTTTGTGAGCGCCATTTGATTAGCGGCGCTTGACCCAAATTGCGCCGCTTGGTTTTGCGCCGCTTGGTTTGTGAGTGCCATTTGATTAGCCGCACTTGCTCCAAATTGATTTGCTTGGTTTTGAGCCGCTTGATTTGTGAGTGCCATTTGATTAGCCGCACTTGAACCAAATTGTGCCGCTTGGTTTTGCGCCGCCATATTTGCCGCCGCCGCTTGATTTGCGGCTGTTGCTCCGAATTGACCAGCCTGATTTAGTGCCGCTTGATTTGCTAAGTTTGACTGCTGACCAAATCCAGCAGTAGTTGTGCCAGCCGCTAAATTCGCCTGCTGGTTAGCCAATGCCGCTTGTTGGGCTGTTCCTATGTCCTGCATAGCCATCTGCTGTGCTTGCGTGTATCCAGCTTGTCTGAGGCCAGATGCAGTTCTTGCCGCCTGATCAGCGAATGCGCGATTTGTTTCAGCTTCGGCAATACCCTGACGAGATCCGCCAAACGCATTCGCAGATGTCGCCTGAGCGCCTAATTGGTTTTGCGCCATTAATCTTGATCGCTCAATGTCTTGTAGTGACTGATTTACAACTTGGCTTTCAAATGGATTTGTGTATGCGCCTAGATTAGTATTTGCTAATTGACCAGCTTGCACGTTTTGAGCTGTGACTGTCGGAGATTGTCCGATAGTGGACGCCCCGTAATTTGCGCTAGTCATTGCGCTTGGATTGTATCCAGTGGCTGATGCGTTTGCCGCATTATACCCAGTAGACTGAGAAATAGAAGGATTGTATCCAGTGGCTGATGCGTTTGCCGCATTGTATGCAGTTGGCCTAATTGCCGCTGGTGCAAAATTCATTGCCTGCTGAGTGCCTTGCATCGCCTGTTGTAATCCGCCAGCCGCCGCTTGATTTACGTTAAAGCCGCCTTGCGGTCTGATCTGTCCACCACCAGCCATATTATATATCCTTCTTTACTAAGCCAATTACAAAGAATTGCGCTGTCCTTGCCGCAAAATGTATTGCGCCTTTTACTGTGCGTTTCTTACCATTAGCAAATGCGATGTAATCTTTAAACTCGCCGTAATGCTCGCGAGCCTTGCCTTGTTCAATTTTCTTTTGACCTAAATATCTGTAGCCACGCCTAATAGCCTCACCCCACCACTTGCCATGCAGTACATTCACACACCAAACAATTGCTTCGCGCTTATCTTTGGTAGAGAAGCCCCCAGAATTTACAGCGTGAGTTGCGATAACGCATGACCCACGATCTGGATCATTTGCTTTGTCATTTTGTGATTTTGCGCTTTCGTTTTGTATTCTCATATCAGCAGGAGCGTTAGCGCTTAATGTGGGCAAACCAGTGCTTTTGGAAGTCCAATTTCCTGTCGTGCTATTCCAGTATTGATCTCCAGCCCCATCTTTGACTGATTGTGGAATTGCTGTTCTTTCATTTCCAAATCTATCGTAGTTCATATTGCGGCCTAAGCCACTCTCGTTAAAGTCGCCATATCCCTCTCCCAACTTGCGTCCACCCGAAACTCCAGATGCAAAAACTTGATCACTTATAACGTCCTGAGTATCATACGGCTCATACTTACCAGTTCCAAATACCTTGCTAATAAAACTGTCGTCTTGTCCAGGATTTTGCTGTATGTAAGCAATCTCTTCGGGTGTTTTAGCGCTCCCAGCAACCATAGAATTAAAAGCTCCGCTAAATGGCACAAATGGCGGCAACCTTCTGCCATAGGAAAGTGCCTTTTCCTCATATTCAGCCGCAGTAGGTGCTACAAAACCTTGTCCACCAATACCATCTTCATTATCATTTTTACCCATTCCAGCTAAATCTCCAGTAACAGGCGTAGGGATCTGAGGCGTACCAAGTATTGGGTCTACATATCCAGAATTTATTCCATAATCTCCAGCGCTTGGCATTCCAGATGTATTCATTGTTGTGCTAGATACCTCTGGCTGTGTGTAATATGAGCTATTAGCGCCATAATCTGTAGTATTAACTGCTGGTTGTGCATCCATACTTAAAGGCATTACAGATCCACCAGCACGTCCTTGAAATTGTGCATATGGATCAAATCCAGCATTAGGATTTACAAAAAAGCTATCAATTAAATTAGCTTGAGCTGGCCTTAAATATCTCAATGTGTCAACACTATCTTGGAACATTGGAGCTGATGAATAACCTGTTACACCATCTGCATAAACTGTAGGCGCACCCATGTTGCCCATAATATCTGTCTGACTTGTTGGTGTAGCCATACCAAATGCATTTGCAGTGTCAGCCGTATTTTGGAATGCCGCCTGTTGCATTGGGTTGAAAGCCGCAACATCTGCGCCGTAATATGGTGTGTATCCAACACGAGATATTGCGTCTGCCTTTGCTAAATTAGCTTTTGCCGCATTTTCTATGTATTCTGGTACTTTTACTTCTGATGTGGTTGAACCACCCTTGCCGCCTGACATTATGTTAGCTCCTTAATATACGACGAATGAAGCTGATCCCAGCCATGATCCGATAGTGGTTTTTTCCATCCAGCTCGACCCGTCATCGTCAGGGCTGAACACCCTTGAGCTTTTGCCCAATTAATTACGTCAGTGTGCATATCCATTATTTGATCCAACTCGCCGCCACCAAGAAAAATATTTAAATGTTTCAAATTAGGATATAACACAATTTCTGACACGATGCACCCCCTCTGAGAAGGCCAAAGTTGCATTGTGCCTGCCTTAATGCCTTCAACTACATGGATAAAATCGTGAGTGCCGCCAGAATACTCTAATGCGGCTTCGATCCATTCCCTGCAATTTTCGATTAATTCATCAATTACCATGAACCACCTGTCAATGTTACGCGCTTCCAAATGTGAGCTGACCCATCGTGAGCCGCAGTGCATACATAAATATATGATGCATCCCAAGATATTAATCCAGCCTTATCGCCAGCTACACCCACACTAGATGCAGGGATTGCATTCTTTAATATAATTTCACGAAAAGCGCCTGATCTACTTATAATTGGGTATAGGTTTACCCTGTCCCACATAAGAGTTGCATCGTCAGATGCGTTTTCTTCGCCGTTCTGTTGAACCAATGCGGATCGAGTTTGTGATAAGTGCTGAACAAGCCTTCGACCCCACGTCCGCCAATCGTTGCCGATAACGTCTGGGGCTTTTTGTGGCTGTTCGCTCATCTCGCCCCACCAGCCGTAACATTAAGTCTATTTATACCAACACGCCAATCACCTAATGAATTTGCGTCTATTCTTAATTTAACTTGCCTGCCCGTAAATCGCAGAGATGTTGGATTAGACATTGAAAATGCGCCATAGGAGCGTTCAGTTCCATTTGGATAGAACCTTGTCTTGAATGTGACTGTCACGTCGCCCTGCGTCTTTTCATCTGGGATCATTTCTGTTACTGACATTACGCTCTCGCCAGTGCCTAGCGCAATTGAACCGCTTTCAGCAAATGGTGTAAGTGAGCCATAATCAAATCCGATTTCATGCTCGTATAACTTGTTGTTTTCTGCGCTTGCCCATATTGGTTGTCGATATGTACCCATATCATAACCAGCAGTTCTGCCTAGTTCGCCAATATACCAAGTATTCTCAACATAATTATAAACGCAATATCTGTCATTTTCTACAGATGATCCAGATGGATAGAACCAGAATATCTCGCCGTATGTGCTGTTAGTCACTGCAAAAGTTTTTGATATTTGCGCTCGGTTTATATCTGAAAAGACATAATCTGATATTTCGCTTTCAATTTGCTGTACTGCGCCGCCTGCGTATGCATAGAATGAGTGATTACCCATCCAGAATGCACCTTTATCAACTGATGCTATGGCTTTGTTTGCAATTAATCCGCAACTAGCTCCAACACGCTCGATGCCATAAACATATGGCGCTCCAATGTAATTGGCTACATGGGCGTCCATGCTTGTTAATATTAAAGTTTGGCCTTGCACTCGTATGCCAGCCATAATTCTGCCGCTTGTGTTTAGCTCTAAATCACCAGCTTCATTTGTTGCGGCTGGCGTCCATGTGGAGCTATCTTCCCTGTCACACCATTGCACCTTACGTTGATTTCCGCCAGCGCCTAATGCGAACAAAAATCGCTCCTCAGTCACAACGATGCTTTCATTGCTTGTCGGTGCATTTGCTAACACTGCGGCTGGTGTAGAGTTATTTATTTGCCACTCGTAAATTTTTCCATCATCTTCATTGCACGCAACAAGGTATTCACCCCAAGTATCTAGTGACCAAGTTGTTGCAGGCTGTATTCGCGCTGTATCTGGGCGAGCTACGCCGTAGGCATATTGACCAAAATAACTACCGCCATATCCTGTAAATGCCTCGGCGTCTTCACGGCCACTAACTAACCCTGTTGGCGTTATGTCGTGGCGAACACCCTGAGATGTCCAAGTATAAAGTTTATTATATGTTCCGCCAGCTATAAACCTGTCTTGGTTATTCCCAATCCAAGTAATTAATCCACGAATTTTAGCATTAGCCGCCGTGTCTGATCGAGTGCGCCAACCACCCATTGGACGCATCGTACCATCTACCCATCGGATTAGGTTAGCATCGCGCCATCGACCAGATGATTGCAATTCAGTGCCGTTGCGGTAAATGCCAGCAGGGATGTCTAGTGGTATTAGTGGCATATTTACCTCATTGGTCTAAGTTACTGGGACTATAACATATTTTTACACTTATTAACAATATACCTTTATGTGGGTTGCGTAGGCCAAGTAACTGAATTTGGAAATCCCGATTGCTGTGGTAAGTTTAGCAAATCAATTCTATACTGCGTCCACTCTGCTTGCTTGTCGTTTGTTAATTCACCCCATCGTATAGGGTTTGTAATTAAAGGATCTACATCATTAACGAGTAAAAAATGGCGCTCTTGCCTAATTTTAAATTCTTTATTTTGTTGAATTATTTCTTGGTCTTCAACTATAGTCAAATCACTTATTCTTACTTTATGTGTATATATGTCGTAATTTGTTTCAGAATTTATTATAGCTAATTCATCGCTTCCATTTGTTGAAATGGCATCAGCACTATCACAATTGCTATCAATTTTTCCTGTAGATTTATTATATAGATAATAATACATTTTATTTTTTCCTTAATGTTTTTATTAGGATATTTTAACCCATCTCATGTAAGAATTAGATCTATAGGTGCTTACAGTTAATGACCCACCTGATGCGATTGACACTACACCCGAAACATATTCTGTCTCATTTGAATAACCACTACAAATTGCACCGCTATGTATAGTTCCGTTACTAGAATACGCCGAACCTAACACACCAGTTATCCCCGAACCGCCCATTGTTGCGCTAAAATTATAATTTGGACTATTACTAGATACTTGATGGGCAATTAAATAAACACCAGAGCTACTTATATTTCCAGTGCCATTTGCCGAAGCTGTAAATAGATTTCCTAAACCCCCACCACTAACTTCTGCCCAAGTTAAACCGCCAGTATTTCCTGACTGCGCTGAAAGATAATACCCATTAGTTGGGCTATTAGAAACTTTAAGATTAGCTTCATCGACCACGTTATTAGCTATCGTTAATGATGTAGATCCTGTAACCTCACCTGTATGTGTTAGGTTAGTGTTAGTTACTGTTTCTGCGGCTGTAGCTAGTCCAGTGACGTGTCCGTAAGTATCAAGAGTAATATCTTGGATATATGTCCTGCCAGAGTTATTTGATGAGCCTTGAGATGATGTGTCGCTGTGACTTAAAGTTACATTACCAGTTCCGCCGCCCGATAGACCAGAACCAGCAGTAATTGTTTGATCATCTTTAGCTGATGTTTCAATTCCATCTAACTTGCTTTTAAGTGTAGTAGTAAAGTTTTTTTGTGTAAGACCGCCATCTCCTACGCTGTAGGTTGTGTTTGTATCTGTTGGCGTAGCCCATGTAAATGTACCATCACCATCAGAACGTAAAAACTGCGTGTTACTGCCATTACCTGTTACCTTCAAGTTGCCTGCATCAACAACATTATCTGCTATAGTTAAAGCTCCAGACCCTGTTACTTCGCCTGTATGAGTAGCATTATTTGATGAGCTTGTGCCTGCACCTATTAAGGAACGAACCTCAGATGCTGATATACCAGAAGCGAGTGAAGGTGCTGAACCATTTGTTGTTATTGCAGGGTCTGCGGTATTAGTAGCGCTTGCCTCAATCCCATCTAGTTTAGTATGGTCTGCATTTGTAAAATTTTGATCTGGTAATTCTGAAGCATTTGCTAATTCAACCCAACTACCATTATGGGCATAATAACCCTTACCAGTGGCATGAACGTGAGCAAACATGCCGTGATAAGTTGAAGCTGATGGAAGGTCATTTGTTGTTGCATACATATTGCCAAATAAAACTTTATTGCCATTTGCATTTATATCGCCTGATGTTGCTACAGTTGTAAATGAACCTGTAGACGCAGAGTTTGCACCAATTGGCGTTCCATCAATTGATCCAGAATTAATATCAATACCAGTAACAGGCGTCGTACCATCTAACAGATTATCGACGTTATCTAGGTTGGTATTTATTTTTGTACCCCAAGTATCCTCGGACGCACCGACTTCTGGTTTTACCAAGCCATATGTGGTTGTTGTAGTATCTGCCATGTTAAGCTCCTATAGTTAGCCTTTCGGCCTAATATCGTTCATCAATGTAAGAGAAAGACGCAGTAGGCGCTGATCGCATACTGCCACAAAAATGCTTTAATTGCAACATCATGCGGCTGTCCATATTTCTGTTACTTTTGGTACTGTCTGCCATGTTTCTGTTGCGTCTGGTAAGTCTTCCCATTTCTCAACTGCACTAGCTGTAAATGCAGATGTAATGCCTATTGTTGAAATAGCTGATTTTCTAATAGACGCACTTGTAAACACATTTAATTCACAATTTATTATACTGCTACCCACTACTGTTCTTGCTCCAATTGCAGAAACTGACAACAGTAATGGAATGTTGACCGCAGTGTTTTGCAATCTAACAAAACTTATTGAACCGCTTGAAGTTGTAGATATAGCAGAGCCAGATTGATGTATTTTTAATCCAGATGCAGTTGCCGTTGAGCTGGCGGAAGTTGTTGAAGAACCTAGTAATATTTTTTCAGCAGAAGGCGCAACTGTAAGATTTGCTGGTAATGTTGCGGATGTTTGCTGTATTAATTCAGCGCTTGAAACTACAGAAGAAATGGTTGCTGTTATTGAAGACGCTACTCGAACACGCTTTCCTGCTGATGCAGTAGATGAAATTGTTGAAACAGATATTGCAGAACCACGAACACGATTAAATCCAACGCCTGTTACAGTTGTCGTCGATATGTTTGAGCTGTTGTTAAACTCTACATTCGGAACAGTAGATAACGATAAATTTGTATTAACTGTAGAGCTATCATTTTGCACTCTATTTGCAGTAGTTGTAGAAGATAGGTTTGCGGATATTAAACAACTGCTTGTTCTATCTCTATCTGCATCTGCCGACGTTGATAAAATTGTAGATATAGCAGAGCCAGATTGATGTATTTTTAATCCAGAAGATGTAACGCTAGATGTCGCTGATACTGTAGCGGATGCATTTTGCTTTCGTATGCATGAAGCACTAACGCTAGATGTCGCTGATACTGTAGCAGATGCATTTTGCTTTCGTATGCATGAAGCACTAACGCTAGATGTCGCTGATACTGTAGCGGATGCATTTTGCTCTCGTATGCATGAGGCACTAACGCTTAAAGTGCAATCAATGAATGCTGACGTGCTTTCAGCAACAATAAAATTCACATTTAATGAAGATGTCGCTGATACTGTAGCGGATGCATTTTGCTCTCGTATGCATGAGGCACTAACACTAGATGTCGCTGATACTGTAGCGGATGCAAGGCGTTTTCTTATACATGAGGCACTAACACTAGATGTCGCTGATACTGTAGCGGATGCCAGACGTTTTCTTATACATGAAGCGCTAACGCTAGATGTCGCTGATATTGTAGAAGAAACATTCCTAGTTCTTGCCGCTTCAGAGACAACAGCAGAGACAGTTGCAACAGATATGCTTGAACCACGCACACGATTAAATCCAACGCCTGTTACAGTTGTGGATTGAGATGTGGCGCTTCCGCCTATAATATTGTTTGGCGTTGTGGCTACGCTTGATGTGGCTGATACTGTTGCTGTGCCACGCGCAGTTATATTCCCAGCCACAGAAACACTTGCGGCTGGTGAAATTGTTATTGAGGCGTCTTTGACTGATCCATCAAAACCGAATGTATGTTCGCCATATAGACTGTAGCCGTAGCCGCCTCGGTAAACTGTCATTTAATTTACTCTAAAGTAATATCTAAATCACCAGCAGGGATGCGGAATACGTCGCCTGTAGCAATAGCTTTAGACGCAGACAATGCCGCATATGCAATTAAGTTGCCGCCTGTTGTCGCATCAAATACTCCAACGTGCGTTACTGTTCCATAGCCTGCAGTGGCTGTGGGGTATTCAACAGCGCCAGAATTAGTAGCTGTGTTACCAGATACAGAAAATGTTACAGCCTGACGGGCATAACCACCGCCAGATACTTCAGTACCGCCGCCAGTATCACTTGGTGCGCCTGTATATAATGCAACACGCCATGTTGTCGGCCTTGTTACAGATGATGTAGTAAACACATAGTTTAATACTCTTGTTTCAAATTCATTAGAAAAACTCATTTTAATATGCCCTTATTTTTAAACGACGACCAGAGCCGCCGTATTTAGTTTGATCGCTGACAGCGTTTATAGCGTCAACAGCGCTTTGATACAAAGCCGCCCAAGTAGTAATTCGAGCGTCTTCTTTTAAATATGGGGCTGAGTGTACCAAAGCTCCATATAAATAAGCATCTGGATATTCGCCCAGAAGCCAATTGGTTGTATTACTGTCAGATAATGCGGGAATTTTCTGATAGTAATATAATTCAGCATCGTAAACGCCATCTGGCGCTGGATGCACTTGTAACTCGCCAGCAGTCATTGCGTAGTATCTTGGATGGCCTGACACGTTGCCAGCTCTTCGCTGTCTGTCTAGCAATTCCGCCTGCGATATTAATTCTAATGGGTTTGTCTCGCCACTCGTAATATGAAATCGAATAGGCTCTAAAAGATCCGCAGGGATCGCGCTGTATTTTGTGTCAATCTCAGCAGTGGATCTAGTTTCCATTTTCCAGTGGCGTAACTTGCGATTTAAGTCAGCCTCGGCTAAACTTATGAATGTACTAGACACAGATGTAAGATCATCACGATTTAAAAAATCTGCGAGTGTCGTCTTTAATTCTGCGTATGTTGTTATTGGCATTGTTTAGCCCCTAGTTTTATTTCTATATATCATATTTATTAACGAGATAGTAGCCCACGTTGTATATCTTTCTATTAATCCAACAATCCCTGCATTTGGTATCTGTTTAAAGCGGCATCCATTGCATACATATCTGCGGCGTCTTTGCCTTGAGATTTTAAAATTTCATTATACATCATATTCATATCTTCGTATTGATCATCTATCTTTTGAGAAACATTAGGATTCATTTGCATTGATCTTAATTCTTTAGGCATAGCATTTGGATTTAACATATTTGAGCCAGATGGTGTGTTGTCTATCATCCTTGGAACGGCAAAATCAGGGAATTGCAAATACCAAGGGCGTACTTCACCCATTGTCATATTATTTCCAACACGTCCAATTGATGCATTGTATGTTGAATGTGGATTGCTGTAATCTAATAAACCATCAGGATCTATGTCAGGCTCAAACATTCTAAAGCCACCGCTAAGTAAAGGTTTTTCAGTTAGCTCTGGAGCAGTTCCAGCCCACCTGACAGCGCCCATACTTGGTACGTTTGCCTCAAGAGCTGGTGATGTATCTAAAGATCTTACAAATGCAGATCTTTTCCCACCTTTTAAACCAGCAAGATAATTTGCAAGCTCTGGGTTAAGTAACCCCATGCCCTCTGGCAAAAGTCTATTATTGTTTTTAGCCGCACCTGATAATGGCACAAAGTTAGGATTAATATTATCTGCGTTTGATAAAATAGCTTGAGCCGCTAACATTGCTTGGTGAGCTGAAAAATCCCCACCTTTTGCGCCCATTGTAAGTGGCGTAACTAGAGGGCGTCCACCAGCATCTATATTTCTAGCCCATGCATTTTGCTTAGATGCTAATGCCGCATCATCAGAGGCAAATCCAAGCCCACCATCTCCATATTGGTGACCACCTTCAAACATTACTGGTCTATCAAGTTTTATACCATTAAACTCATCTACTATTGTATCAGCGTATGTGCCATCTGCCGTAAAGCCAAATAAATCAGTAAAACCCTCTTTTCTTATATCTTCAACAGTTTTGTAATCTGGCGTCTCTATTCCAGATGTAATTCTGCGACCCTTTACTTCCCAATCACTAGGTGAAACACCAGTTTGTTTTTTTGAAGAAAAGCTGTTAAATAAAGCTGGATCTTTTGCTCGCCCACCGCCAACTCTAGGTTTGGCAAAATTAGAAGTTTTTGTAAATGGAACGGCAGTTTCCAGTTGTTCTTTTGATAAATTGTCAACTTTATCCAGCACATTATTTGCTGGCATATTGCGTGGAACATTGCTGGATTTTGGATTTAATTTAAGATTACCAAATGTAGACCCCAGCGCATTTGGATCAACTTCAACGCGATCAACTACATCAAGTAAGCCTTTTGCAACTTTCTTAATGGGCGCGGCGGCGGCATCGCCAATAAGTGGCACTAAGCCAATTAGAGATGCACCAGCTAAAACTGCAACCAATCCATAGTTAGGCTCTGGCTTTTGTAGCTCGTCGTATATTTCCTTAGCCGCCATAGCATCACCAATGATAGGTGTGGCCTCAGCTACAAACTTTGCGGCGTCCATTGCCGTAATGCCTTGGTATGGTGTAGCTGTCCTCTTTCCAGAAAAGCTCATTGGCCTTTGTTGATCAAGCAGTCCCATCAAATATTCCATCTAGCATTTGTTGTATTCTAGGTGACATTTCCCTGCTAGGCGTTCTTGCTTCATTTGTGGCGTTATACAGCGCCATTAATTCAGATAGGCCATCTGGGTTAAGCATAACCCTCTTATAATCTTCTGGCTCGTTATTCATCTTATATTCCAGTAGCTCTATAAACCCCTGCTTATTTGCAAGATTAGATCCTTGGATTATGCGAATTACTTCTGCTGGCAAAATGTTTGACATTTCAATAGGCTGATCTGGCTGGACGCCGTATGGCATTGAATAACCTTCAACCATATCGCTGTTTGCCATCATGCTACCATCTGGCATTCTATGATACCCAGCAGATCCGCTAAATGAAAGTGGATCATTGCCAGCAAAATTGGCTTGGCCTAACGTGCCGTAGCTTGTCTTTTCGCCGATACGATCCATTGCAGACGTGCCATCTTGATTGACCAGCAACCCATCACGATATTCAAATTCGTCATTAGGCGTCAGGAAATTTGCAACACGTTCCGCAAAACTATTGCGCTTGTTACGCTTGCCCTCGTCAAGTTGATTGAGGAAATTAAGTATGCCTTTATTTACCATAGCCGCCATTCAAGCACATACCTTTTGCCTTGCAGTTTGACTTGGTAGGACATCCCTTGCATGTTTTCATGGTAAAACCTTTTTACTGTATATTATGCGACCATATCACAATTCATCTATTGACGCCAGTATGTTACGCATTCTTTCTGAGAGCTTCCACTCGCCAGCTTTCCACCTCGCGGCGTGTTGTGCATCCTGCAAAGATAAACCGCGTTGCACATACTGCCTTATCCACTTAGCCATCAATAAATTTTTCATCTTAGGTGACAAATTTAAAAATTTTTTTTTCATGCAATTCCCTTTAAATTGCGCTTAATAGATTTATTCCAGTTATTGTTATTGCCAGATAATGCAGTCGTTGCGTCCGATGCCATTGTCAAACATAATGCATCTGCGAGGTCTGGCGATTTTAGGCCACGTTTTCGCATTGCGTCCTTGCTTTCGGCTTTCATCTTGCCCGACGATGTAAAGCTATACCTAATGCTGGTTAACTCAGCTAAGAGCTGGTCATCCTTTGGTAACTTGCAGGATCTATCTTCCAGCCAGCCTTTTGTCTTAAACCACAGCTCGCTACGCAAATTCATGTAAGTTTTGCCCAGAGCTGGAGCTTCGCCAACATTAATGCCACGAACAGGCATACCCAGCTCACGCAGTCTATCAACTACACCGCCGCCAACACCAATGCTATCGACCAATATGTCTGATGGCCTCATGCTGGGCTGTAATCCCTCATATTCTGCCATAACCCTGCCCACAGTTTGCATGAGATCCAATCCCTGCCACGCATCAATATCTGTGACTACGTTACCATATCTTTTGCAAAGCGCAGTTTTATCAGTACCAAACCTCGCCACGTCCAAGCCCCACACTGGCTTTATATCTGGCGTCATCTCAATATCACGATGTGTCGCGCTCTGGGCTAGGTGAAATGGTATGATCGTATCGTCATCAGCCAATGGAAACTCGCCAAGTACGCGGATGCGAAATGCGTTGCTTTCTTCGCCATATCGCTCGCGCATCTCCTCAACAAACTCTGTAGACACAAGTGGGCTGTCGATACATGACCATCGCCTAGTCCACCAGCTCTTTGATAATCTGGTTTGTGTTTCGTAAAATGTGCCAGAGGATCTCGTCGGGTTTGACAATAATAACGTGGTTGCGCTGTGACCAGACATTGACCCAGCCGCCGCTTCGAAAACTTTCTCAGGCACACCAGACGCCTCATCAACTACCAATAGAACATTCTCAGAATGCACACCAGCTAATGCCTCTGGTGTTTCTGCGCGTGACGTTCTGGCAGATATAAAAGCCTCGGATGCGGCTGACGTTAATTCCACACGATCTGATTTAGTGGTAATCAATTGCTGTAGATGAGGCGGCAACTCGTTAATCCATCGTTTTAGCTCGGCAAACAATGCGTCAAACAATTGGCTGGACGTGGGCGCTGTGACAACAACTTTATTTGGAAAACGT
>Ga0208023_1000065_pt1 | contig 34369 bp, 29 predicted proteins | sample Colrivmet1370A02_FD_187625 | JGI IMG/M metagenome (GOLD analysis project Ga0208023, IMG submission 187625) | Estuarine microbial communities from the Columbia River estuary - metaG 1370A-02 (SPAdes) (version 2) | ecosystem: Environmental > Aquatic > Marine > Intertidal zone > Estuary | place... | reverse complement strand
CATTCCGAACTCAGAAGTGAAACGGCGCTTCGCCGATGGTAGTGTGGGGTCTCCCCATGTGAGAGTAGGGCATCGTCAAGCATCTAATATCGAAACAACCCGACCTTTTAGGTCGGGTTTTTTCGTTGTGGAGAAGAAAAGCGGCAAAGAAAAGTGGTGATGAATAGCCGCAAAAAAACCGCACTGAAAGAAACACCCCAAGAAACACCCCAAAGAAAACCCCAAGTAACAACCGCATAGAAAGGCTTAATGCTACCAGCGTTGACGGATAGACGGCTGATGTGTCCTAACGCGAAATTGGGCCTGTGTTTTTCATAAGCGAGCCGTTAGAATGCATGATTCTTTTTCACATCAGCAACACGCTGTACCAAAGGCCGTTTTCATGACCACCACCGGAATGTCAGCATCTTCTCAGTCTCTCAGCGCACAGGCAGAGGTCTCGGTGTTTGGTATTACCCGCTGGTATAGCCGTTATGCATTACCCAATGCAAAGCCAAGTGCTGTCGTAACACACCAACAACGTGAAGCCGAACTCAGTGACATTGCCGATGGCGGTGTGATTGCCACAGACCCTGTCAGTCAACCGCAAGCCGTCGCCGCCAATAACGATAGCCCAACCGCACCTGTTCAGGCGTTGTCATCAGGCACCGAGACAGCGCAGCAGGTCGCTCCCCATGCCAAACGCGTGGCACCATCCGTGGCAACAGACACTGTTATTGCTGACAGTGCAAAAGATACTGTCGCAGTAGATACCCAAGAGACCACTCCGTCTGAATCATTTAAACCCTGTGAACCTTTCACCCTGTGGGTCATACAGGCAGGAACAGTAGTGCTTATCGACAGTGTCGGCAGCAATATCGACAGTCTGACTCAAAATATGATGGTGGGTCTTGCGCAGGGCATTCTGTCTGAATGCTTACAAAAGCCAGTTGAAACCGCCATTAAGCAATTTCAGTGGCCGCTCTTTGATCACCAATATGCGCCGCGCGATGAAGCGTCAGCGAAGCGGATGTTTAATGAGTTTCTTGAAGAACATGTCGATTCAACCGGTGTGAATACCCTTTTATTGTGTGGAGATACCGCGGTTAAATATACCGCGCTGCAGGCTGATGGTAGCTGGCAGCAAAGTTCGGCTGCCGCATTGACGCCAATCGTTGTGCCCCGCCTATCCAGCTTGCTGTATTCTGCATCCGATAAACGCGCATTGTGGTCAGCCATTCGAGCAACACAATAAATGGCATCCATGAATTTGGAGCGTTTATCATTAAATGACCTCCCACAGATTCAGGCATTAGAGTCTTACACTGGACAACATGCGTGGGCAAAACATGCCTATGAAATGGCCTTTAGAGCGGGATGGCCGGTATTAGGGGCGACTATCGATGGTGGTTTAGTCGCTGTCTTGGTTTACCAATTGGCCGGTGACCAATGCAGTTTGCTTAATGTGGTCGTGGCACAAGAACATCAAGGGCAGGGGCATGCGCGCGCTTTGCTTGAGCACCTCATAACATTGGCCGAACAAGCCAACTGTGATTCGGTATTTTTAGAAGTGCGTGAGGACAACCTACGCGCCGTGTCACTCTATGAATCTTTTGGTTTTTCAGTGATCAATACCCGACCTGGATATTATGAATACCAAGGGCATCGTGTGACAGGATTGGATATGGCATTGGCTCTGGGCATGGACGGTTTATTTAATCTCTAGACTAGATACTAGATACATGGCCAGTTAACGCCAGTTGTTTTAACAAATCTTGAAATGCTTGCTCAATTGTCGCATCTCCCGTGTCAATTCTCACGACATCAGACGTCCAGACTTCATATTCCCGACCAATAACCTGTTCCCAAGTTGGCAATATCAGCCCTTCAATATCACTGATACGTGACGCCACGCGTTGGCGATGCGCAGACAGATTGGAACAAATCACTTCTATATTGGTATAAGCTGCCGCAGGTTTTATGGCCACGGTTTGCCATGCCTCACGTGTCACGCGTATTGGGTTGCACGAGTCAGCCACCACACTGAAGCCCAAGGCCAATTGGTCGGATGCTAGCTGGTAAGCAACATCATAGCCTTCGTGAGTGATGCCAGTAAGGCCTGCGTTTCGCATGGCTTGTTCAAGGGTGTCAACGCGGATATGGGGTGCGCTGAGCCATTGACTCAGCATCCGGGATAGGGTGGTTTTTCCAGTACCCGGTAGTCCTGAGAACACATACAACCTAGGCGGATGAACATTAGTAGATTCAGTCTTTACAGGCATTTCCATGATAGTAATTACTGACTACAGTTGATAGCGCGGCAAGCGCTTATCGGCGTCTGGCTTCTTAGCATAGAGAATGGCTCGGGTAGGAATTGGGTGTCCCTCAATAGTCTTGGTAGGGTCATTAGGATCGAGGTAATCGTCCAGTGACGTGCCTGCTTTCCATTCAGTAAGACGTTGTTCGTCGCGCTCTGTTGTGGACACGCTCACTACCTCGATTGACTCAAATCCGGCTTTTCGAAGCCAGCTTTCCAACAGTGCTACTGAGGGCAAGAAATAGACATTGTTCATCATGGCATAGCGGTTTTCAGGTACCAATACGCTGTTGATATCACCCTCAACGACCAAGGTTTCCAAAATCAGTTCGCCACCTGGCACCAGCTTTTCGCGTATCGATTCCAAATGTTCAAAGGGCGATTTTCGATGATAGAGTACGCCCATCGAAATGGCCACGTCCCATGCTGGAGCCTTGTAGGGTACATCTTCCAACGCCAAAGGTAATACCGTCACATCCTGCCGATTAAAGAAGCGGTTAAGGTATTGAAATTGTGCGACGCTCAGCACCGAGGGATCAATGGCGGTAACACTGGCCGCTCCTGCGCCAATGCAACGCAGTGCGTAATATCCATTGCCACTACCAATATCGATAACGTGTTTGTTTGTGAAATCTAAAGCATTTTCGAGGCGAGCCCACTTCATGTCGCAGCGCCATTCAGAATCAATCACCACATCATTGATTTGAAAAGGCCCTTTGCGCCAGGGCATCAAGGCTTTTAAATCGGTTCGTAGATTCGACGTTGCATCATCAGCAGGTAAGTCGATGGCGTGAAAACTGATAACTGGCTGATGCAGCTGCACTTCACCCTGTGAGGCAAAGTTATGGCGATCCACTACCGCCATAAACTTGGGAATATTGCCATTTAGTCGTGGCTGCCACACAGCCTCGACCGCTTGCTTCAAAGGACTGAGCACCGCGTTGAATTGCTCAACGCCACTCAAATACTGAAAAAATGGTTCAAAACCGGTCATTTAATGGCCAACATAGATTGAAAGTTGAGGCACTGATACCAGACTTCGGTCTGTTGAAATCCGGCGGTGCGGAGTCGTGCAAGATGATCTGCCACACTGTCTAGGCGCATCACGTTTTCAAGGGCGCTGCGCTTTTGGCTGATTTCGAGATCTGAGTAGCCCTGTGCCTTTTTAAAGGCAATATGCAGGTCATTTTGTAAAGTCGATTGTGATGGGTCGAATGCGATTTTTTCTGACAATAGCAAAATGCCACCTGGCCTCATGCCCCGATAAATGCGTTGGATCAGTGTGGCTCGGTCATCTGGTGGTACAAATTGCAGGGTAAAATTGAGCACCACCACAGAGGCATTCTCAATAGGGAGGTTGCGAATATCGGCCTCTACAAATTGAACCGGGATAGGGCTGTCTTCAACACCCAGAAATGATTGCGCTTTGGCCAACATATCTGCCGAATTGTCTACGGCCAGTAACGTACAGCCAGGTGCCGTCAATCGGTGGCGGATCGCCATGCTGGCAGCGCCCAATGAGCAACCCAAATCATAGATGTTACTATTTGGTTGGGCATATTGATCTGCAATCACGCCTATCAAAGCGATCATGGCACTGTAGCCGGGTACCGAGCGTTGAATCATATCGGGAAAAACATTGGCGACGCGTTGGTCGAACCTAAAGTCTTCTACGGCTGATAGGGGCTGCGAATAAAGTGTGTCTTTTTGCATGCGATACATTCTGGTGGCGTTAATGGTCAGTGGCCAAGATGTCCTGTACGTCACGACACCTACGCCTGCTTAGTGGCGGCTATTTTATACGGTCTACCCATCAATGACGACACTGCCACCACTATTTCTTGTCTAACTTGTAAAGGGTGCCTAACTGCGTGTCGTCTATATCTTTTGGGACGCCCATCGTGTTGATGTAATCGGGGTCGAGGTACTCGGGGTGGGTAACCTCTAATAGCGCGCCAGTCGCTACGAGATGATCCACATAGCGTTTAGAGGATACCGCAAAGCCCATTAGGATATAGACTGGCCAGGTAAATCCCATGGTCAAGAACGTACCGGACACACAAAAGCTCGCTAGCCCAGCGACCGATGCCTGAGCCATCACATAGGCTTCCTTGTGATTCGGCGAGTTCATCCTAGCGAGGGTGTTTTGTGCAATGAGCGCTATGCGCACAATAGCGCCAATCATGGTGATAAATACGAGGAAACCTAGGATGCCCGTTTCTGCCAACACGCCAAACCAGGTGCTGTGTACGGCATGGTTATTGCCATCCCAGAAGTCGCTGTAATCAAAATAATTAGAAAGAAAGTTGTTGAGCCCGACGCCAGTCAGTGGATTACGCTTTGCCATATTGGCAGCGGCACCCCATGCATGAATGCGGCCCATGGCTGATTCATCGATGCCTTCTTCATGGGCGCCACCTGATTGACGGTTACTCACGCCCGCTAAGGATAGTAATACCACCAATCCAATCGCGCCAACGGTACCCAGCAGCAATTTAGACTTCACTTTCCGATAGCCAAAAACACCCATGACCGACAAGATACCCAACAGACCGCCCCGGCTTTGGGTGGCAATGATTGCAGATACAACCGTGAGAAACCCAATCAGTCCCAGTAATTTTGAAAAGCCCCCAACGTGTTTGGTTAACAATAAGCTGAGGGAAAAACTCAGTGGAAAGAGCAACACCAAAGACAAATCATTGGGGTCGCCTAGCATCGAGCCGATATCACGCCCAATGGTCACGCGCGTGCCTTCAACCAAACCAATGCCATTGGCTTTATTAGAGAGTGCAACGGCGCCAACGGCTATCCCAGCCAATACAATGGCCTTCGCGGCCATATTAAACCGTGCTGGCCTGTCGTTTAGCCAAGCCAAGGCAATCACCATGATGGCGATTTTTATGTACATGCCGGTGTATTGCCCAATAGCCTCAGGGCGGTTCGTAGCCAGAAAAATGCCGATGGTCACCAAACCAAAAAACACACCAAAAATGGCCAGTTCTCGCGTCCAATAGCCCTTAATCTTGCCATTGAATATATTCCACCCTAAGGAAGCCAAGGTGCCAATCGCCAATAACTGCGGAATCCGCAACGGGTATAGCTGTGGAAATACTTCGTGAATACGAAAGAACGAAAAGATCACAAAGGCCAACACCAGGGGAAAGGGGTTAAACAGTGTAAAGATGATCCCTAAGGGCAGTAATGCAATAACCAGAACAATGATGGGGTGTGGTATGAGCCGCCATACCAAGGCGATGAAGGCAATAACACCCAGGCTAATCAGAATTTGACTGGTGCGTGAAATATTGGGCAGCCCCACCTTGAACCCCATTAACCTGTCCTCTTCATGAGTCGATCAAGGGCTGATATTTTGACCAATTTGAGGCTCAGGGCCAACACCGCAATGACCACCACCAACGCAATACCAACACCCAGTTTTTGCACACTACCCTCTAGTAATTGGAGGGCGCTGGTACCAATGAGCGCTGTGCCAAAGAGTAACAGCAGGCGCTTAAATGCATAGGGTAAATGGGTGATGCGTTGGCTGATAAAGAGGGTGGCTAAAAGACGCGCAGATAGCGCAATGGCGGTCGCTAGGATCGTGCCCCAGATACCCCACAGTGGAATCAGCGTGGTGTAACCAATAACTGCAATTCCGGCAGCACAGCCGTCGATAATGGCGGGCCAAGAGGTTGTTTTGGCACTGTAGCTGCCCATGCCCAATGTCATATTGGTATTATGAAGCACCGCCAAAAAAGCCATCCAAGGCACATATTGCGTGGCACCGTGGTAGGACACTGGCGTTAACCATTCAATTAGCAAAGGGCCAATAGCTGCGACCATCACTGCAGATGAAATTCCGATGGTGACACCAACGCCACCCAAATAGGCGCACTGTTGTGGCCCATTTTCTTGGGGTAACACTTTAAAGCGCCGAGGTAGCCACCACAAATCAAAGGGTTGGATCATGATGGCGGTTATTAAGCCAAATTTGGCAGCCAATGCATAGTCTGCCATGGCTGCTGTGCCGATGGCGTCAGCCAAAATCCACCGGTCGAAGCTGCCCAATACAAATCCAGCAATACCCACAAAGATGAGCGGTGAACCATAGCGAACGTATTGCTTAATGCGGTCAAAATCGAATCGGACACCCGTGTCGCGATAGTAGGGCCAGAGTAACCACAACGCCAGCAATGAACCCGCAAAAAATGACCCCGCCATGAAGCCAGTAACACCGAATCCCAACACCAATAACAGGCCTGACGCAAAGGCCTGAACCACAACCCGGCTCACGCTACCGACAGCATAGGGAATGGCTTGATCTCGCATGCGCATGCGACTCAGTGCGAGTGTGCTTATACCACCCATTGCGAGACTGCCCAAAATCAAACGTACCTGCACTTCTGTCACGCCCCCTGGCAGCATGGAAACAATCCAGGTAGCGCCTAATTGGGTGACCAGTGCGGCCACGGCGCCAATAATGAGCGCAAGGCCCAATAGGTTTGCGGCCACAATCTTTTGTTCTTCTTCATTCTTGGCTTGGCCGGTAAAGCGAAACAGTGTGTCTGCCAATCCCATGCCGATGACAATGCTGAGCAAATCAGCGAGGGTTTGCAGGATATCAAGGCGACCATAATCGGCGGGTGTCAGAAAATGGGTAGCAAATGGCACCATCAACAAGGAAACGGCCTTGACAGCGACCAATGACAGACCATAAATGAGTGTTTGTCGCAGTGCTGGTGGCAGTGTAGATAACCGCTTTAACATGCCAAAATCCTGTGTAGGGTAGAAGTAGGGTCACAAGAAAACTAGCATGAAGCGGTTACCTGTGACAAATAAATGACCTGCAGCGGACAGCGCTTTTAAGCCGCTGTGCCAAGCATGTTATAGGCGTTACATCGAGCAAAACCGTTCACGCCATATTAGCGGATTGTTTCATCAAAACGCGGTTGGGAAGTGCGTGGCGTAAAACTGCACAATGTTAGGCACGATCGCCTCTGGCGAATAGTGGTCTACGATGGTTGCCCGTGCTTTTAAGCGCATCTGTGCCTGTTGATCATCGGTAAGCAAGTCCCATTCTTTAAGCGCCGCGATAAAACCGGTGTCATCATCGGTGTCTACCAACCAGCCATTGTCTTGATGCACGATTAACTGGGGTAATGCACCGACCTTGCTTGCAATCACAGGTATCCCGCGTGCCATGGCTTCAAGCGCTGCCATTGGCAGCCCCTCATGTCGTGATGGCATACACAGTCTGCTCATCTTTTCCCAGTGCGATGTCATACTGGGTACAGCCCCCACGAAATTCACTAGCGCGCCATATTGCTCCCGCAATGGCGCCAACATCGGGCCATCGCCAAATGCAATAAATGGCGCGTCTCGATAGCTGTTGGCGAACGCGCAAAATCGATCGGCTCCTTTTTCGTGGGAAAACCGCCCTACAAAGCCAATGGCGTGGCTGTCATGTGACGCCATCGTAGCGGGAACCGTAACAAAATTCTTAAACTGCTGGCTGGCCACGGGGATACGCTGCGCGATAGCATCGCTTACCGCAATCGCTGGTGCGAGAAAGGCCGTCCAGCGATCAAGCGTATCATAGAGTCTGACCCTGCCTACTCCAGGCTCTCCCGCATGGAAGGTCGATACCACTGGAATACCAGCTGCTCTCGCAGCGATTCTGCCAAGAATGCCAGCCTTGTAACCGTGGGTGTGTAGTAGCCGAGGTTGGGCCCGCAATGCGTTACGAAGGGCATTAAGGCCACCTGATAAAAAGGTACAGGGGATGTTCAATGCCTCTATGACAGGGGTCAGTGGGTGGTCGCCATAGCGTTGCAGAAATATTATTTCCGCAGCGTATCCGCTATCAATGAGGCCCTTTGTCAAATTAATAACATGGCTTTCAATACCGCCAACACCCTGTGAATCTAGCAGTATCCATATCGGCTTTTTCATAACTCGCTGCCTGTGTTTATACGCAGTTTAACCAGGATGAACGCGGGAGCCAAAATTCGGGTCATGCTGAATAATCGTTCATTATGAGGCGGCCTGCACCCTGAGCACGGACGGTTACCAAATGCCTTTCTACCTGATCATAGAGTGTTTTTGATAAAACGGTATCATCAGCAGCCACTGAGATAATGCTGCACGACAAGCACATAGGCGTTGTGTCATGGCCATCAAAATCGTGGACAACCAAGGCCGCGGTCTGTCCTTGAATCGTGCATGCAATCTTTTTAGCAGTTGAGGCTTCCGTGTTGCCCAGCACAACAGCAAATAACTGCTGATCCACCTGTCCGACAAAGTCAGAGGGACGCCGTGCCAACTGTGTGATGGACCTATAAATTGCTAACAGGCATTCATCAGCAGCCAGAACACCGAATGTATTTCGCACCTCTTTATACTGTTCAACCTGAAACAGCGCTAAAGAAATGGAGGTGTTTAGTCGGCGACAGCGCTGTATTTCACTGGCTAAAAACAGGTCTACCAAGTTCCTGTCAGGTGCGCCCGTTAATGGGTGCCTATTGGATTGGTCTGCTAACCCCAATTTTGCCTGCATTCCTGGGGTGACATCCTTTTGGGTAATGACAAAGCAGTCGCCCCCTCCGAAATCAATGGCGCGAATATCCAACTGAAACCAGAAGTGGCGACCACTGATGTAGATGGGATATTCCATCGAAAAATATGGAGATGATCTGGAGATAACATTATTAATGCCAGTAAAGGCAGAAATGGCCCAGGCGTCGCCACCAAAGGCTGCAGCTTCGACCGCATTGAGGTAATTGTTAGCGTCCGCGACATTGGGCCGGTTTTTGGGCTCAACGTCCTCGTGTTTCCACGCCCTATTGCTGAAAAGGATATGTCCAGCGGCGTCAATGACAGCGATTTTGTCGCTCAAACGATCTAGGGTGGCTACTAAAAACGCCTGAGAAATCTCTACCATCTGCTCTCTTCGCTCCATCAATTGCCGATAAGGATCAGTGCGGTTGTTTTATTAACGGATTTTTATGATAGCAAGTTCTATCAAATTTTGAACTGATATTGTTTTACCGTCGCACTGCCACAGAATCAAATCCTCGATGTGTTCTACGTGTTCTACGTTTTGGTTTTTAGCAGACTCCATAATAATTTTTGTAGTCGGTACATTGATGATTCTGTTATTGCCTTAAATGTTATATTCTAGGACCTATATTGTGACCTAGCGCACATATAAAAAATTGTATGCGCGCTATTTAGGGTCGCCGCAGGCGATGACATTAACCTGTCGTCATACGCAAGCTAAGCTTTGACCGTTGTATAACAGTCAAAGGGGTCACGCCCCCTTTTTTATTGAGGTGAGTTTATGCAAGTTCGAACGACTGCATTAAAGTATGTCGCAGTGATTGCTACCTTGGGGCTATCGGGTTGCACCCTGTGGCCTAGTCCAGGCTATGGCGGTTACGCCGAACATACCGAAGTTAGCCCGAACTGTGTGCGTGAGTCTGGCGGTTCAGAACTAGGTCAATTGGATCAGCGACTGGGGTGCCTCAATTTGAGACTAGACACCCTCCGTCGAGCAGGCGCTGATTTGTATCTGCCTGCATTGGTCTTGCGCGCAGAAGAACAGTCGATTCGAACTTTTCGAGAAATTACGGGCCGCTTGCATGACGACGCTCGCATTGACCTGTTTATTTTAGCGGCTATGTTAGATGACATAGAAATGCAGATGCACAAAAAGAAAGCACCTGCGCCATTGCCCATTCTCATCCCAAAAGTGGTAGCTGAACCAGCGGTCGTGCCTGAATCAGTACCCGTGGCCGAAGTGGTAGCGGTAATTGCTGTTGAGCCCGAACCAGTAGTCGAGCCCGAGCCCGAACCAGTAGTCGAGCCCGAGCCAGAACCAGTAGTCGAGCCCGAGCCAGAACCCGAACCAGTAGTCGAGCCCGAGCCAGAACCAGCCCTTGAGGCAGAGTCCATTGTGTTCGAACCGGTTGAATTTGTGGATTTGTCTGGCATGTTACATGATGTCAATCAGAGTGGCTTGTATCTAACTGGATCTGCAGCGCCCAATCCCTTGTTGCTTAAGCATTTAAAAACTTTGGCTGAAGCATTGATAGAAAATGATAATGTTCATATTTTAATTGTCGGACATACCGATGATTCGGGCGATAACGAATACAACATGGCACTGGGCTTGAAACGGGCAGGCAATGTACTGAATGCGTTGATTCAAATGGGTGTTCCGCCCGTTCAGGTGTGTGTGCTCAGTTCCGGAGAGGCCATGCCTGCGTACATGAACGATGCACCGGAAAGCCGGTTGACTAATCGACGCATTGAAATAACGGAGACTCGCTGTTAAAAGTGGGTTATGGCAATGCAAATAGTAACAAGTACTAGTAGATGCCGTTTATGTGGATTTTTTAGGAGAATATATGAAACAGACAGTTGAAGACAATGTGGCTCAAGTGAACCCCAAAGGGTTATCCGGCTGGCTTCCTTCGGGAGTATCCGCGTTGCTTTTTATTGTCATGCTGTTCGTTTCAAGTTTCATCATTTCGTCAATCAAAGAACGACTTAACTCTGAATCGCAAATAAGAACCACCGAATTTGCTCGCAATTTCGCCACCATTTTTGAACTGAGTATTAATCGATCACTGTCGGCCGCGGTTTTACTAGGTGCCAATATCGAGGAAAGTAATGGCGACATAACAGATTGGCAGACTCAAGCCGCAATCATCTACTATTCTTTAGGTGGCATAACTAACTTACAGCTCGCACCAGACGCCATAGTTCAAAAGATCTTCCCGCTTAGGGACGGTGATGAAAAAGCCTTTGGCCATAATTTGATTAAAGATGATGAGAGAAGAATAGAGGCCGATCTTGCCATTAAAACGCGGTCTATGACGATGGCGGGCCCATTTAATTTGGTGCAGGGTGGACAAGCCATTGTCGGACGGTACCCCATATTCATACCTTCCACCAGCCCGTTTTTAGCGTTTAAAAACACCGGTTCAATGTCCTATGCCTTACAGGGCACCGATCGTTTTTGGGGTTATGCAACGGCGTTAATCGATTTTGGCCAAGTGTTAAACACTTCTGGCTTGATATCATTACCTGCACAGGGATATGAGTACCGGTTGTGGCGTTTGCATCCTGACACCGGTGTAGTAGACGTAATCTCTGAATCATCTGGGGAATTGTCAAGCAACAAGGTGGCTAGAGAGATACAGTTACCGAACGCCATTTGGGTGATAGAATTAGATGCCGCTCAAGGGCTCACAAACGCCTATTCTCAACTCATTCGGTGGTCTACTGCGATAACTATCAGCGTTATTGCGTCAGTTGTGGTGTTCTTCCTGTTGCTGTGGCCCTCACATATGGCCCGCAAAGTAAAATCAAGAACGAAGGAGTTGAGTGCTGCAAAGCGGCACTTAGAACGGATCACCAGTCAGTATGAAACTATCTTAGACAGTACTGCCGAAGGCATTTATGGTGTTGATGAAAATGGCCATATCGTTTTTGCAAATCCCGCTGCTGTTGCCGCATTTGGTGGTCTCAGCGCCGACTTGGTGGGCGCTTCCCAATACACTACCTTCCTGAAAGTAGCGCTGGATGGCAGTATCTATAACCGAAATGATTGTCCTATTAAGAAATCTATCTTTTTGGGCAACCAGATGAATGTAAGGCATGCTGTCTTTAGCAGCATATATGACGATACTTTTAATGTTGAATACACCTGTAGGCCAGTGACGGTAGGCGACCAAGAATTGGTCGCTGTGATAGTGTTTAGGGACACATCTGAGAGAGACAGACTCGAGGCTGACCAGCTATTGGCCTCTTATGCATTTGAAACGAGCAATGCGATTATGATTACCGATGGTAACGGAAAGATTCTGCGTATTAACAACTCATTTACGCGCATGACCGGATATCTTCTTTCAGACGTTATCGGACAACCAATGAGCTTTTTTAATTTCCTTGATACTCATTCTCATTCCATGGAAGACATTGCTGGACAAGTGAATAAATCGGGCCTTTGGTCGGGCGAAATCGTTGCTTTTCGTAAGAACAAATCAAAAGTCACCGGTAGCGTTACGATCAACAAAGTGAGCAATAAAACAAACACGACAATCAACTATCTGGTCCATATTCAAGACATTAGTGCCCGAAAATTGGCAGACGAGCAACTACAAGAACAAATAGTTAAAGCAGAAACTGCGAATAAGGCCAAATCTGAATTCTTAGCGATGATGAGTCATGAGATAAGAACACCCTTGAGTGGTGTGATGGGACTACTTGATTTGCTGTTACACACCAATGTTGACGTGAAACAAGCGGAATATATCACTACGGCCATAGAGTCGGGCGACGCGTTATTAACCGTCATTAACGATGTCTTAGACTTTTCTAAAATGGAAGCGGATAAGTTGGAGCTAGAAAAATCCATTTTTGAGCCCGTCCCACTGATTAATAGCGTGTCGCTATTAATGTCACCAAGGGCGCAAGCAAAGGGTTTGGTGTTTTTGACTGAAACTTCCGGTGACATGCCTGCAGTTTTGCTAGGTGATGCGGGTAGATTAAGGCAAGTGTTGCTGAATCTAGTCAGTAACGCCATCAAGTTTACCACCGCTGGATCTGTACTGTTGCGCCTTACTGCGTCTGCCGACGACAGTAACAATAGCAAGTTGGTATTTGAAGTTATTGATACTGGGATAGGTATCACAGAGGAAAACCGCACGCATTTGTTCGAAAAATTTTCCACGGTGGATGCTTCTTATTCACGGCGGTTTGGTGGGACTGGCCTTGGTCTGTCAATCTCGAATCAACTGGTCACTTTAATGGGCGGTAAGATTGGAGTCGATAGCGCCGTTGATAGGGGCAGCCGATTCTGGTTTAGAGTACTACTGCCCATCGCAGTAAAGCCGCAGACGCTGCATGATGCGAAGGACAAGAAGGACAAGGAGGACAAGGTTAGCGATATCAAAGGCCATATCTTGGTAGCCGAAGACGTTATGGCTAACCGCCTGGTCATTAAAGAAGTGCTTCAGCGTCGCGGCCTTACGGTGCATATGGTTGAAAACGGTCTGGAGGCAGTGCAAGCAGTGAAACTGACCGCGTTTGATGCGGTGCTAATGGACGTATCCATGCCCGAAATGGATGGGATTCAGGCAACAGCGGCGATCAGAGCTTTAACAGATGACAGAAAGGCAGTGCCAATTATTGCAATGACCGCACATGCCCTAAAGGGTGATAAAGAGCATTTCATTGCGTCAGGTATGGATGACTACCTAACCAAACCCATTGAACCTAATAAGCTCATTGCGACGTTGGCTAAATGGATTATGCGCAAAGACACCAAAGTGGTAGCGGGATCTGAAGCCACTGCCAAGTCCACAAAGAAGTCTAAAAAGAGCGATTCAGAATCCGAAACAGCGGAGAGTGTAGGTTCTATGAGTATCGAAGGAATATTAGACACTGGCATTTTAGAACAGATGGCAGAGGACACCTCACGGGACCTCGTCCCTACCCTGGGTCACATATTCATCAGGGATGCCCGGTCTAGACTTGTCAAAATGTCCATATCAGCAGAATTATCTGAATGGGAATCCATTGGCATGAATGCCCATGCAATAGCAGGAAGTAGTCTAGCCTATGGCCTACCCGAATTGGCCACATTGTCCCGTGCGGTCGAATACGCCATTAAGAACAACGAGATCGACCAAGCCGAAAAGGAAATGAAAATATTGCTGCTGGATGCGGCACTGCATTTGAACGCATTAGAGCAATACTTGAAGGCATGGTCATAAGCGGCAGCTCATGACCCGTTTTAGGTGCTTTAGCTGTGATATAACGATCACAAATTACGCCAAATAGCCCTGATAGCTGTCTTGACTGCATCCCTATGGGGTGCTTGGGTGTAAACGGAAGTCATATATATGAAGCATTATTTTCTAAACCAACGATTTAAACCCACCCTGTTAAACGTCAGAACTATCCGAAAATATATTGGGAATATGTTCGAGCGGATGGCTGTCGACGCTGAAAAATCAGGACAGGTGCAGTTGATTGTGTCGGAAGTCTTGGTTAATTTTGTCGAGCATACAGACCCAAGCCCCACCGTTGTATTGGTAAGAATATCCCGTGAAAATACCCAATGGGTATTAGAAATACTCGACAATGGTGTGACATTCGACGATTTTGAAGAGAAGTCCAAATCGGCAGAAAATGATTTGATGAGCGAAGGTGGTCGCGGACTGTTCTTGTTACGTGAATATTTCCCTGATACCGAGTACCGCAAGAAAGATCCTAATGAAGCAGATGGCTTCAACACACTGTATATTGGCCTTGGAAAACTAGAAGACCATCGACCCGCATTGTTGCTGGTTGATGACGATGTAGCCCATTCTCAACTGCTATATCACTATTTAGAAGCGCCATTTCGTGTGACTCTGTGCGAAGATGTTGCATCGGCGTTTATTGCCCTCACCAATGACACCTACGATTTGATCCTGTCAGACATTCAGATGCCTGGTTGCTCCGGATTAGAATTTAGGCAGCGTCTGATTGCGGAGGGCATTTCTGACGCTATTCCATTTATATTTATTACCGGTGAGGAAGATGACTCTTTAAGTTATTCGGCATCCGACCTCCATATTGATGATTATCTGATCAAACCCGTTAAAAAGGGGCAGTTGATTCGCGTCGTACAACGGGTACTGAAACGGTCATCACAGGTAAAGCTGCAATTGATTGAACACTTTGGGCGCCAGTTAACCCGAATGCTACAGCCAGCATTGGGTACGAAAATGGGGCAATACGATTGCGAATGGTATGACCTTGCTGCGGAAGCCGGTGGCGGTGATATGATTTTGGCAGAATACATGCGTGACAAGACCGTGGTGTTCTTTGCTGACCTTATGGGACACGGTATCCAAGCCAAATATTATGCGCACGCATTAGCAGGCTATGTGAGAGGCATGTTAATTAATCTGGACGATGACGTCGAAGCAGGAGGCTTACTGACCCAAATTTCTAATGCCTTTTACAAGGACAAGGTGTTGTCGTCAACCATGATGACCTGCGTAGTAGTAGTGGCACATGCGGATGGCCGTATCGAACTAGCCAATGGAGGTCAGCCACCGCCATTGGTATCTAATGGCGAAGAATGGACTGCCATAACGGTCGAGGGTTATCTGCCTGGCCTGCTAGAGAACGCAGATTACGAAACTTATCATCTGAGGCTTGAGCCAAAGCAGAAACTGTTTATCAGCAGTGACGGTATTTGGGAGTTCGGCAGCAATCCGAAGACACGCCTAGAGCATGAAGACTCTGTGCGAGCCGCATTGCAGAAATTGGCGACACAGGGCAATCTAAAAGAACAAACCACTGAATTTATTAAACAGTTCACCGAAATGGTTGCCGGAAATCCGTCGGACGATGTGACTGTTCTCGTGCTGAGTGGTGCGACAGAGGCAAGCTGATAACGGCTACCTCATAGCACTGCTGAATGGGTCACAAAATTCTTAGATCCGTTGGTTAATGATGCGGCTATCGTTTATCCATTTTCGCAAAGCTTTGCCTGTTTTTTTGAAAAATGGTCCCATTCTGTAAGTCTCACGACACAATTCCAAGGCCAAACCCGGGTTGTCGCGGTCGTTGATCACGCTGCCGCATAGGTTGGCACCGTGGCGGTCTAGCAGTTGTTTGGTGATTATCAATTGGCTTTCGTGGGTACTGCCTGCAAGCAGCATTAAAAGTGTATGCTGACATAACCCAGCGATGATTGCGGTTGGAAAGTTTTGCTGATTCCGTCGGTTAACGGGTGAGCAATCAATGATGATATGTTCGAAATAGCCGCGTAAATGGTTGAGTAATGTCTGCAGGTATTTTGGGTCGCGGAACTTCCAATCGCTGTCGGTAGACAAAGGCGCAGGTAATACGAAAATGTCGAGATTCTGCAGCTTTACGATGGGTAGGTCTTCGGGCTCGATATCCACTGTCCATGGCTGTCTTTCTAATCCAAACCGGGCTGCTAGATCTGGATTGGCCATATTAAGTTCAAGTAACAAAACTTGTCGCTTTGCCCGAGCGGCGCGAATCGCCAAAGTAATCGCCATGCTGCTGACACCTTCGCCGCCGTCCGCGCCCACCACCGCCACCGTCTGAATACTATTTGAAGGAATAGTGGTGTTATAAACCGCTTCTACTTCTTGGTAGTTTATCGGTAAGGGTGAATCTGCATCCGTAGTAACAATCGCATACATAGCCAGTACCTGTTATCTAAAAAAGATGATAAATGCCGCAACATTTAAAATGTCATCTAAGAAATTGAGCCCTGTACGCCACGTTCCCTGTGACTTATCGGGGATATAAATAGTGTCGCCGTTGCGGATCACCGGCAGGGTTGAAAAGTCGCCATTCTTGGCGAATTTCACCAAATCGAATACATGAGATTGGTCGTTGGTCGCGCCTTCGTTGATCACGACAATACTGTTTTGTTTGGCATTGACAGTTGGACCACCCGCCTCTGCCAAAAGATCCAAAATTGTCATGCTGTCGCTAAATGGATAGCGGCCAGGCCGTCCTACTGCACCGAGAATTCGAATGGTTTCTTCCTTCTCCTTTTCGATCCAATTACGGGTCAGTGACGGTACATAGATTACATCTTCATTCTTGACGCTAGGCAGTACCGATTCATCGCCGGTTTCGAAATACAGGTGTAGATTGAGATCAGACACTTTCATGTACTCACCATTGCGGTGGGTAACCTTGATGTTGGCCAAATCAGCGTTGCCATTAGGTCCCTGTGCAGCGCTCAATATGTCGAGAAAGTTCAATTCTTCACTAAAGGCGTAACGTCCAGGCGCACCGACTTGACCGAATATATAGATCGAATTCTTGCTACTTTGAGAGATCCATTTTGATCGGTTGTCATTGGGATCATCGGGTAGTTCAGGCACCACAATGGTGTCACCCGAAAAAATATCTACCAAGGGCAGGTCTGGATTCTCTAGGTAGCGTTTTAGGTTGAAATAAATGGGTAAGGCGGATACACCATTAACGGGTGCTCTAATAACCTGCATGTTGGCCAAGTCGCTAGACTGGTTGGGACCCCCAGAATGTGCCAAAAGATCTAATAGGGTCATTTCATCGGACCATTCATAGCGGCCGGGTCGTGCAACTGCCCCAATTAAACCAACTGCGCGGCTTGACGGCACCTTGAGCCACGACTTCTCGTTTACATCGAGCTTCTCAGGTACAAAAATAGCGTCACCGGCAGCGACACGTGGCATTTCAACCGCGCTATTCCCTTCTGTAAAGGCGGCTAGGTTAAAGGGCACCGTGGTGCCGTCTGCTCGTAAGATACGTACTTGACGGGTTTCAGCATAGCGGGTTGGCCCGCCGGCATTGGCCAAGATTTCTAAAAAGGTGGCTTCACCCTTGGTTTCATAGGGTCCGGGCTTGAACACTTCGCCGATCACGAAGACGTTGGAGACGCCGCTGCGAATTCCTTCGACTGCTTGTGGGACATAAATAATATCACCAGAAGCCAGATCTGGCATTTTATCGCGGTCACCAGTATCCAAATAGCCGCGCATATCAAAGGGTGCAGGGACACCTTCATGGATAATTCGAATTTGTTCAACGCCTGCGTAACGGGTCACACCACCTGCACGCATTAAAAAGTCGATAACGGTCATCTCAGGCTGATAGCCAAAGGTGCCTGGACGTGGTACTTCGCCAAACACGGTCACAGAATTTTTGTCGTCACTGGCATCGCCCGAGGCCAGTAAAGTTTGGGCATCAAAGTCGACCTGTACATTACCGATCAGTGGCGAGGCGGGGATGAAAATCTCATCCATCGGATTGAGTTCCGGCAAAATGGTGGAATCACCGGTATCGAGGTAGGTCTTGTAATTAAAAATAATAGGCTCTTGGCCTACGCGCCGGTGTTGTAATTTATCTAGCTGCGCGCCTTGTAACAAGCCACCAGCGGCATTGATCGCCATCTGTACGGTAGCGTCATTGTCCAAATAGATCAGTCCGGGCAGTTTGACATAACCCAGCACCCGCACGGCCAGTCGGCGTGCTTTTAATGACAGGCTGATCCGACTGAGGTTGCGGTAATAGGGTTGTAAAGCAGAAGTGATTTTTAAAAGGGCTTCATCGATGGTGATACCAGATAGCTTGACCGTACCAAATTCTGGCAGCTGGATGTTGCCTTCACCATCAATATCAAACGGTAGTTCGAAATCGGGTTCGCCCAGAAAAATAATTTGGATCTGATCGCCAGGCTGTAGATTGAGGGAATGTTCATCGGCAAATAAAATACCAACGCTGGCACTTAGCCACAGCATTATGCCTACCAATAGTAGGTGATGTATTTTGGCTAAAGTGCGCTGCACAGAATATGCCCCTAACCTTTAAACGATCGTGATAGAACGGTCAATTCTAAGAAACTTCAACAACTCCAGTGGCTGACCTTTAACGCCTGTTAAAGATAGCTTGCGACTTTTGCTGTGCAGACGCTTGTACAGGAACACCAAAGCACCAATACCAGATGAATCGATGAAATCTATCTGCGCCAGATCCAACTGCACATCGCCTGAATCTTGCTCTGTTAAGGCATCAAGTAAGGGCCGCACTTCAGCAACTGACAAGGCGTCAAATGAACCGTTTAACTGACTTTGAAGTTGGTTCAATGTGGTGTCGCTCATAACAATATTCCTCATAATAGGGTCGAACAAAATAGGTCAAGGCGTTATCTGGTAAGACTGGGTAAGCAACATTCATTGCTGAAACCCTGTATTCTACCGACTTTATACTCACTTTAAATCATTATAACTTTATTGAAAACGTTTACTGGCCACGCCCAAGAATCATTACAAAAATGGTCCGCCAGACAATTTCAATGTCGCGCATGATCCAGGTCGATACGTTGCATAGACTCAATGCATAGGCGTGGTCATAACTCACCTTTGAACGCACATCCTCAATAGAGGCATCATAACCCTGATACACCTGTGCCAAACCAGTTATGCCAGGTTTTAGCCCGTAGGTGCGCTCACTGTAAAACGGTATGTTATTTTCTAGCTTGCCATACATTTCTGGGCGCTCTGGACGAGGACCCACGATTGACATGTCACCCTTGAGTACATTGAGTAATTGTGGGATTTCATCCAGCCGTGTTTTTCTTAAAAACAGACCGATCCGGGTAATGCGGGGATCGTTTTGAGTAGCCCATACCGCGCCAGAGCCAGTCTCGGCATCGGTACGCATGGTTCTGAATTTAAACATTTTAAACAGCTCAACATGGTCTGGCCAGCTCTGCCCAATACGCACCTGTTTAAAGATAACGGGTCCCTTGGAATCCAATTTGATTGCCAACATCACAAAAGGTATGACGGGAAGGGTGACTATCAATCCAACAACCGCAACAAAAATGTCGAATGCCCGTTTTAACCGGGCGACTGTTGGGGGTATATAGTCGATCATAGAGCTGTTCTCCTGCTGTTCATTTGCACGTTTCCATGGCGAGCGGTAATGTCCACCGAGATAAAGGGAAGCCCCGATTAATCCTGAGAAGTGGCCGCTAACCAAATAATACAATGCTTGTAATGACGATTTTTTTTGTAGATTCTGACTCTTATGAATCATAAGCGCAATGGAGTATACCAGAATTTGGGCCCAAGAGGTGAGCGCCCAAAACCAATGGCTGCTATAAAGCACGAGGCTGCCGATCAAAAGCGCCAATAAGCAAAATGGCATGACCGCTCGCAGTGCTTTTCCGGAGAAGAACGCGAGAGCGATGCCACCAAATTGCGGGTGTAAGAGGCGCTTCAAGCGCAGGACCTGCTGCAAATTACCAGCAGCAATGCGTTTGCGTCGGTGTTGGTCCATAGCCATATCGGCTTGCTCAAGCTCCAAGGCCATAATGTTAGGGTCGTAGACTGCACGATAACCCTTCGCCACCATTTCCATCGGAATGATAAAGTCGTCGTTAATGGTGTCGGCAGGGAGGGCTTCAAACAAGGCTGTTCGCATAAAGTAAAACGCACCGTGGACGCCCATCGGTGCCCCCAATGACGCCTCGCCCATCTTGATTGCTAACTGATAATCCCAGTACAGTTGTTCACCTGCGCTGCCTGCATTGAGAATGCGATACCCGCCGGCGACAACGGCAATTTTAGGGTCCAAGAAATGTTGTGCGGCAACCAGAAGGGCATCAACCGATAACAGTGCGCTAACGTCGCTTAGGGCAACAATGGGGCTGGTGGCGGCTAAAATGGCCTCATTGACGACGGCAACCTTTCCGCGGTTGACCTTGAAATCTTGCACCTGTAAGTCAAGGTGTTTGTTCTCGGGTAGTGCGCCGGTCGCACGGGCAATAGCGGCAGTATCGTCATTGCAGCCATCGCAGAGCAGCGCGACATGCAGACGATCGGGTGGATAATGTAGTGCGCCAAGGCTCATGATTTTGTCAGCAATTACATCGGCCTCATTATAGGCAGGGATAATAACAGTGATATCAGGTAAGGAAGCGCTTACATCAGGGTCATGCATGTCCACACCACTGCTGTCTGTCACTGGCAGGGCATTGTTTTTAAGGTACCACCTAAGCCAGAGAGGGAAGACCACATGGTGATACACCACTAAAAACCCCAGTACACAGGTTACCAATCCAATAAATGCCATCATGCGTGCTTACCTTGCCCGTAGGCAGTGTTCTTAAGTGCCAAGTAGGCAGCTGTCATGCGTACAACATTGCCATGCTCAAGGACAAACTCACGAGGTGATTCGGTGCGCTCGTTCTTAAGGGTGTCGGTGATAGCGCGCGCCAAACCGTCAATATCACCATCTGAAACCAAAGTGCCTGTCTTGGGACAAACCGCTTCTTTACTGCCACCTACATCGGTAAGCACACAGGGCACGCCCGTCGATTGGGCTTCAAGGGGTGACAAGGGCAAACCCTCTTGATGAGAAGCCAAGCAAAATAAATCCAGTGAGCGATAGAAAGCGGGCATGTCATTGACACCCCCTAAAAAGTGCACGCGATCCATGATGCCAAGGTTCGTTGCGCGTTGCTCGAGTGCGGCTCGTTGAGAACCCTGTCCAGCCAAGGCGACATGAATGTGGTTAGGTGTTTTCGCAATCGCCTCAATGAGCTGGTCGACGCCTTTAACGGTTTCGAGTCGCGCCGCGCAGCCTACCAATGGGGTGTCAGTCGGCAAACCAAATTGTAGACGTGCAGCCTCGCGGTCACCGGCCTGAAAACGGTCAGTATCAATGCCATTGGGAATGAGATGATACTGGCTGCCGGGTAAAAAGCGTTTGCAATTGTTGGCAACCAGTTGGGCGTCTGCCACTAGGGTGGGTTTGGTCAGCCAAATCAGCGCTCGCTGCATACGTCTGTTTTTGGCACGTTCTAGGTGCCACGCATCATGCTCAGTGTGAATAAGGGGTAAATGCCCTGCCATTCTCGCGGCGAGTCCACCGTACATTAATGGTCCGATATGGTGCGTATGTATCCATTCAGCCCTCATGTCACGCATCAGTGTGGCTAACTGTTTCATGGTAGACAACTGAAAGCCTGGGGGTTTGTTTAAAAAATGTAATCGGTCGGAGACGCCTCGCAAGCGTTCCCAGCCAGCCAGTGCCGTTTCACGATCACCTTCAATGCTGACGATGTGCACATCAAAATCCGATAAGAAGCGCTGCAGGTCAAGCACCATGGTTTCAATGCCGCCTGGTTTGAGATGCTGCACGATCTGGAGCATGACAGGTTTACTTTCCATGAAGGTGTCTCCCGTTGGCCGTCGGACAGGCTCAACTCGCTGGTTTGATCGGTGGGATACGGCTGATCATTGGCACATCCAAAATAGATTCGGCTGTGCGACGATAGCGCACTGTGGTGTCTGCGAGCTCAAGCATCATCGCCAAACCACAGCCCAAGAAAATGCCACCAAACACGCCGGCTATCACAAACATAATGGTAGACATATTGGTTGGTGCCGCAGGCGTGAACGGTGGGTCAATAATTTTCACGCGGTCTTCTGCTTCCCAGTTCCCCAGAGAGCCGGTCAGTTTTGCCTGTTCATATCGTTCGGCGAGATCCGCATACACCTCTCGGTTAGTTGACAGGTCGCGTTCGAGTTCAGTGAGGCGTTGCTCGTGCTTACCAAAGCCTTGTACCCGTTTTGCGAGTGTATCGACTTCAATTGTGAGGCTGCCAATTTCATCTTCGAGGCCTTGAATTTTATTGTTCGCAGCCTGCAATTCTTGTAGTTGTGAAATGAGCAATGTCTGCTGTCTTTGGTCAGCTGAATGGGTTTGGCTAGATACCATATTCCACAAGCGGTCTAGGTCTGCTAAATCGACATTGGCACCTTCTTTGATGAGGGTGGTACGTTCCTCTTGAAGGCTTTCAAGTTGGTTAAGTATGGCTTGAATTGCACTGTGCTGATCGGTATAGCGCGAGCGTAACAACGCCAATTCACTGAGACGATCGACAATGGCTTCTTCAATTTTTCCGACCACTGGGTTGGTCTGTGACAGCTGTTTCTGAAGGTTATCACGGGATGCACGCGCACTAGACAAAGCCCGGCGGGTTTCTTCAAGTTGATCTTGTAAAAGGCCCAGTCGTGCAACGTTGTTGGTGTGTAAATTCGGAAGCTCATCAGCATAGCGAGAGCGATATGCAGCGAGCTTTTCTTCGGCAGCGGTCAGTTCGACATGGCGGTTTTCCAATTCACGCTTTAAGAATTCTTCAGAACTAAAGATGGCAGACCGCTCGGGCGCTATCAATCGGTCGATGAACCGCTCGCTGACCAAAGAAAGAATACCCGCCATTTTGCTCGGGTCATTACTGGAATAACTGATCTTCACCAAATCTTCGCCGATGAGCTGTGCGCGTAAGGCGGCAGACAGTTTACCAATTTCGTATTGCTTCACCGCGTTGCTGTCGTCCATGGTGACCAACTCGAAAGTAAAGGCTACTTCATTGAGGATATGGTTACTGTGCAATAATGCGTTGATACCGGCCATCCGTTTTTCAAGGTTGGTCGATACTGTTAAATCTTCTAGGAAGGGGTTGGCGCGAGCAGCTTCCTGTACCAAGACGCTGGTGTAAGACTGGTAATTTTTCGGAGATACCGACCCTACAAAGCCACCCAAAAAAGGCAAAATAAGAATAGGCAATACAATGGTATAGCGGCGACGCCAAGCGGCCGACAAAACAATTGCCAAATTCATTAACAACAAGCTTCGCACGAACTCCCTACTCCTTGATTCTTGGCAAATAGCGCCTGATTTCGGTTGCGCCAAAATCAATTTTCATCATAACAAAAAAACAACCCTGTCGTGATAGTTTTAATTTCCGTTTTTTTCAATTAAACCAGTAGGCTAGGCCGAAAACATCAAGTTATTTGCGACATACTGCGGCTAAGTTGCCCAGTCTGACGCATTGAAAAGCCAACAAGGTCCAAGCAATGACTCGCGGTAGCCCGTTATTCTCTGGTTGAAATCCTCTAAAAACATTGGATAGGGTCATTGATTGATTTGGCTCTGGCGTTCAATCTCTCTGCGTAGCAGTTTTAAACGAAATGACGCCAAGGGTTGATGTTCAACCAAGCCAAATTGACCCGGAATGCCGGGGTACACCAAGAGCCCGTCACCATTACCGCCAAAATTCCACGGGTCATCAAATTGGTCCACCTCTTGCTGCAAGACATAGCCTTCGACTGCGTGATAATAGAGGCTTCCTTCCGCGCCGACCCTGTCTGATAGGGTGAAAAACTCTCGGATAGACGCAGCGGGTCGATCAATCAAAAGGTCTGGAATTTTCGTGTCCGGACCGGGCACTTTTTTAATACGTTGAGGGCCAGAACGGCGATCCGGTCCACAGGATCCCATGCAGGAGGTATAGGTCCACAAATGTTTTTTGTTATAAGACGAGAGGTCAGTGCCTATTAATTGGTGAATAACAGGAGAAAAAATATCAATACCTGACATTAAGCTCGGCTGCGCCCGCGTGGTCACCATCGTCAGCACATGGGGCGCATAGGTACGATAGCGCGACAACTCCGTTGCAAGTGCCTCAAAATTGCTAGGCTCATCCTTGACATAAACCCAGGCTCTGCCTACCAGATTTTCATGAATAACTGTGGCTTCGAGGGCTTGAAGATAGGCGATAGGCTCCTGTTGGTCGCTGGCGCGTGGGAAACCAATCCAGGCACTATTGTGCGACATCACCTGTTGTCGAAAGGAACCGCCACTGTCTGCATAGGCATCTAGGTCGAGCAGGCCATCTTTAATGGGCGGCACCCTAATCCAATTGAAATAGGGTGTGAGGTGATGTTCCTTGAGCAGCGCGCTGTATGCATTACCCAACGGCACTTCCAAATTACAGTATTCTGGACAGTGACCCTTTATCAGAAATGAATTGGTCAGGCCGACATGGAAAGGGCGTTTTGGCGCAATAAAGTGGCCATCGAATCGAATCTGCACTTCAACTTTGCTGGTACCAGAACTAAAAAACACTGAGCCTTGGGTCTGGGGCTGCCATTCTGCTAAGACAAAGGGCGACAGGGTGCAATTGCCACCATTTCTTGGAATCAGCGCTTCATAGAAGACACCTGTGCCACCGCCCTCATAGCTAGGCGTATCGATAACCGTCGGGTAAAACGCATAATAGGCGACGTCATCAGCAGTGGCGGCGATCTCGGCGCACCGTTGGCTACCCATGTTCAGTAAAACATAGGCATGCCCATTACTGGGCATCGTGCGCGCGGTTCGCAGACGCCACTCGTCGCTGTACTCCAAACGTTCTTCTGACGCCAAGACAGAAAAGCGGGCGTCAGTATAGGGCGGTTGATTTTTGAGAGCCGTCGCCGACATGGCGGGCAGGCTGAGCAATAGAGTGGCAATTGCCAGGATGGCGTTTGGGCGCGCGGGCATTAATTTTTGCATTGTGAAATCCACTCTATGGCATCTTGGCAGCGCGCATCCCAGCTTTCAGTGCTCACTCTGGCTTTTTGTGCTGATTGTTTATCGGTGTTGTGGCCCCGGGAAGCATCCAATGCCTGAGAAAATTCATCAAGGGTATTGGCAACTGTCAGTAGGTCCTTATAAGGGGTAAGCGCAGGGAAGTTGGTGCTGACTACGGCGGTGCCCGAGGCTAGGTACTCTCTTAGCTTTAATGGATTGCAGGCACGTATCTGGGCATTGTCATGGAAAGGTAGCATCGCGACCTCCCAGTGTTGTACATAGCCAGGCAGTTCGTGGTGCGGTTTTGGTCCAAGGAAATGCACATTGTCGCATGCTGCTAACAGCGTGACGTCCGTGCGAATATCGCCGACCAAGCAGAAATTCCAGTCTGGTCTTGCACGTGCCAACGCTGATAATAGCGTCACATCCACCCAGTCAGAAATACTGCCATAAAACCCGGCAATAGGTTTGCCTTCCGGTAAGTCGTCAGCGCGCGGCGCAGCGTTACTAAACAGTTCAAAATCGACACCATGGGCCAGTACGCGGGTCTTTTCTGCTGGAAATTTCATGGCCAAATTATCACTTGCCGCCAAGATTAAGTCTGCCTTGGCAACCAATTCTTGTTCAAGTTTGATGACGGGTGCGTGATCAACCCCTGCCAAGCCACCAAAGTCGTCGCCACAGTAATACACCACGACAAATTCATCGAGTTGCCCAATGAGATCGACGGCAACTGGCAGCGATATCCATAATATGGGTTTGCGGATGTTATGGGCATGGCAGGCTTTTCGAATCTGAGCGCTCAAAATTCTGCGGTTGTACCAACGTGCAATCGGGTTGCCTGGTAGCGGCAGCGTGCGGGGTTCGAAAATGTGCGGTTTAGGGAGCGCGTGTTCGATTGGCTTATCGGCAGCGACAGACGAGCTGCCCAAAAGCTTTTGGACGATGCGTCTTAAGTCGGCTTTATTCAATTTTGGGCGTCTTAAGCCCATGGAATTTATCCACAGAATATCTCGGGTCTTTCCTAGGCGGCCAATGAGGTGCTGTGTGCTGCTAGGGTGTCGGCCCCAATCCTCACCAGACACCACAATAGGACGTTCGTTCATGACACTTCCTCAATGTTCCGTAAGACTTTTGCGGGTACGCCAGCTGCCAACACACCAGCTGGTAGGCTCTTGGTCACGATGCTACCTGCGACGACGACAGTGCCCTGTCCGATACAGACCCCTGACATCACTTTTACACCGGTTCCCAGCCATACGTCACTTTCAATAATCACATCGGCCACCTGGTCGTCTAAATCGGGTTGCCCGAGTGCGCGGGCTTTAGCGTCAAGTGGGTGACCAGCGTAGCCGGCAATAAAGCTACTGCCAGCAATACGCACGTTATCGCCGATGATCACCTTTTTGCCCACGGCAATAGTCGTTTGCCAACCGATACCAACATTATTGCCAATCTCCAAATGGGGGCTGGGCGTTGAGCTGGTCCGACCGCTTATTGTAAGGTGGGTAGACAGGCGGCAGTTATGACCACAGCGAATCGTCACCGGACCTGTGACCAGAGGAATGCCAGTGCCGACCAATAATAAACCAGCTCCCGTTCCTGCTATGCGCGCACGAAATAGGGGGGTCCAGTAGAGTTTGGACACGGTGCTTATCAAAAATCCCATCGAACGGGTATGTAGGTGATAGAGCGCAATATGCACACCCGGTATGACGGGCATAGACGCATGTCGCAGACCGTAGTGAACAAACCGCACTAGTCGGGCAGCCCAATGATCGTTGGTTTTCAGCCAGGTTCTTAATGATCCGCTAGTGGTTTTTATTGGTGGCATAACGCCCTCCGTGAGAGATAGGCAGGTAAGGATTTGTGATGATAAGTTCTTATATTTCCTAATATAGATGCTTTTTAAGGCATCTTACAGCATTCACTGAGATTATTTTTCTGGATCCAAACGCGGTGAGAGGCCATTCTGCCGCTTCGAACTTCGATGCTGCGCTGACCTTGGTGCGCAGTAATGCAGGGTGCGTTTAAGATCAGTGCGTCTATCAATGTAGAGTACGACACAGATTACACCCGTTTTTAGTGCCTTTGATTGGTTTTATTGTCTGTATGCATTGAAAATGCGAAGATAGCGCGCTTTGCGCTTAGACGGTGACATTCCCCGTCGTATAGCCCACACATTTTGATAGACCAATCACAGAAGATCTGATCGCATGTCACAATCTGAAATTCGGCAAGCTGTTTCAAAACGTAAAACGTTTGCCATTATATCGCACCCCGACGCGGGTAAAACCACCATTACCGAAAAGGTATTGTTGTTCGGACACGCCATTCAAAAAGCGGGTACCGTTAAGGGCAAGAAGTCTGGCCAACATGCCAAGTCAGATTGGATGGAAATGGAAAAAGACCGCGGTATTTCCATTACGACCTCTGTGATGCAGTTTCCCTATAAAGAGTCGCTAATCAATCTGTTGGATACACCAGGGCACGAAGACTTTTCGGAAGATACTTACCGCACGCTATCGGCAGTGGACTCTTGCCTGATGGTGATTGATGCCGCTAAGGGTGTCGAAGAGCGAACCATTAAGTTAATGGAAGTGACCCGGTTGCGTGACACACCGATTCTGACATTCATGAACAAGATGGACCGTGATACACGTGATCCGATTGATTTGCTGGATGAAGTAGAAGACGTACTCAAAATTCAATGCGCGCCTGTGACCTGGCCCATTGGAATGGGTAAAGGCTTTAAAGGTGTCTACCATCTATTAAGAGACGAGGTCATTCTTTACAAATCCGGCCAGGGTCACATCATCCAAGAAGAGCGTATTATTAAGGGGCTACATAGTCCTGATGTTGATAAAGCGCTTGGCAGTATGGCTGAAGAATTGCGTGAGTCCGTTGAATTGGTGATGGGTGCAGCTCCTGAATTCAATTATGACGATTTTATGGCAGGCCGTTTGACGCCGGTGTTTTTCGGCACCGCATTGGGCAACTTTGGTGTTGATCACATGCTCGATGGCATGATTGCGTGGGCACCCAAGCCGCTGGCGCGGGTATCGCGTGAAAGAATCGTTGAGCCTGATGAACTGCCGCTAACCGGTTTTGTGTTTAAAATCCAAGCCAACATGGATCCTAAGCATCGTGACCGTGTGGCATTCATGCGTATTTGTTCGGGTAAGTTTACTCAGGGTATGAAGTTGAAGCATGTGCGGCTAGGCAAAGAAGTGCGCATTGCCGATGCGCTTACTTTTTTGGCGGGCGACCGTACGCGTGTTGATGAAGCCTTCCCGGGTGACATCATTGGCTTGCATAATCATGGCACCATTCGGATCGGCGATACCTTTACCGAAAGTGAGTTGTTAAACTTCACCGGTATTCCGTCATTCGCACCCGAACTGTTTCGTCGCATCCAGTTGCGCGACCCATTGCGCTTAAAGCAGCTGCAAAAAGGGTTGGTGCAGTTATCTGAAGAGGGTGCAGTGCAGGTGTTTCGCCCGCTTAAAAATAACGATCTTATCGTGGGCGCGGTCGGCATGTTGCAATTTGACGTGGTCGTTCAGCGCTTGAAGTCGGAATATCAGGTCGACGCATCTTATGAGCCTATTAGTGTCGCTACGGCGCGTTGGGTAGAAGCGAAGGATGCGAAGACACTGGAAGATTTCCAGCGCAAAGCCCATGACAACTTGGCGCTAGATGGCCATGGAGATTTGACCTATATTGCGCCCAATAGGATCAATTTGCAGCTAGCCCAAGAGAAATATAAGGATGTCGTGTTTGCTAAAACGCGCGAATATTCTTAAGCAATATCCGGTAGCTGGCGGGAAGAAAACACCACAGCTTTCAGGGTAGCGAATTTTTTTAGAAATAAAGTAAAAACAGGGTTGTAACGATGGCGGTGGTTCTGTAGAATCCCGCCTCCTTATTTAGACGGTGAATTTAGCTTCCCCGAGCCCCCCAAATACTCAATAGGCGGAGTTAAATGAAGACATTTAGTGCAAATAATGAAACAGTAAAGCGCGATTGGTATGTGGTTGATGCCGATGGTTTAACGCTAGGTCGATTGGCTACTGAAATAGCCCATCGCTTGAAAGGTAAGCACAAGGCGGAATATACGCCTCACGTGGATACCGGCGATTACATCGTTGTGATCAATGCAGAGAAAGTGCATGTTACTGGCAACAAGCGTAAAGGCAAAATTTACTACAGACATACTGGTTACCCTGGTGGTTTGAAGGAAATGTCTTTCGAGAAAATGATTGATCATAAACCAGAGCAAATAATCGAGTTAGCTGTAAAAGGCATGATTCCTCGCAATCCTCTGGGCCGGTCCATGCTTTCTAAGTTGAAGGTATATGCAGGATCTGCGCATCCTCACGCTGCACAGCAGCCACAGGAACTAAAGGTTTAACGAGGTGATTATGACACAACAGTATTATGGTACCGGTCGTCGCAAAAGTTCTACAGCACGTGTATATCTTCGTCCAGGCAAGGGTGACATCGTTGTCAACCACAAGTCTCTAGACGAGTATTTCGGTCGTGAAACTTCGCGCATGGTAGTTCGACAGCCTTTAGAGCTAGTTGAAATGCTAGGTAAATTCGATGTAGTCGTTAACGTTTGTGGCGGTGGCGACAACGGACAAGCAGGCGCAATTCGCCATGGCTTGACCCGTGCATTGATGGAATATGATGAAACGCTACGTCCAACATTGCGTGCTGCGGGTTATGTAACTCGTGACGCTCGTGAAGTTGAGCGTAAGAAAGTTGGTTTACGTAAGGCCCGTAAAAAGCCTCAGTTCTCCAAGCGTTAATAAAAAGCCCGCTGAAGCGGGCTTTTTTACGCCTGTCATTTGGTGGGCAGGCGTTGTCGAATCATTGCAAACCTTTATATTGTTGGGCGTGCAGCAATATACCTTCCTGATTTTACAGTGTGATCAGCCCAAAAGTTGATTTGTGTCTGTTTCATTGGGTATGAGGCAGTTATGCCTTGTATGATTTGTGACTTTTCATTACCATTCACGCCCAAATTTTAAACCAAATTAGTACGTTAACATTATTGTTTTAATCATTAGGCGGGGAAACTCACATGACTGAAGGCGACGTAAACAAGGGTCGGCGTCGCTTCCTAGGTGCAACCACGGCAGTAGTAGGTGCGGTGGGCGTAGTTGGGGTAGCTGTCCCATTTGTTAAGTCCTGGAATCCCAGTGAAAAAGCGAAGGCCATCGGTGGCCCAGTTAAAGTGGATCTTTCTAAAATAGAAGAAGGTGCACTTATCACTGAGGAATGGCGCGGTAAGCCCATTTATATCTTGAAGCGCTCAGCAGCGGTTATTGCTGGTCTCAACGAGAGCGGGCTTAAAGATCGTTTGTTGGATCCTGAATCTAACAATACTAACCAGCAGCCAGAATATGCACACAATGAAACGCGCTCTATAGCATCTGACGTACTCATTGTTGAGGGCGTTTGTACGCACCTCGGTTGTGCGCCGAAAATGCATTATGAAGTAAAGCCTGAGCCATTCGATGAGAAGTGGTCTGGTGGTTTCTTCTGCCCATGTCATGGTTCACGATTTGATTTGGCTGGACGTGTCTTCAAAGGCGTTCCTGCACCATCAAACTTGGTAGTCCCTAAGCATCAGTATGACGGCTCTATGGTCGTTATTGGTGAAGACGGAGGAGTTGCATAATGGCTCAAAACAAACATCCGTTGATGGCGTGGATTGATGCACGTCTGCCTATCACCAGTACTTTTGAAAAACACATGTCTAAGTACTATGCCCCAAAGAACTTTAATTGGTGGTATGTATTTGGTCTGTTGGCCATGGTTGTCTTCGCTAACCAAATCCTGACAGGTATTTGGCTCACCATGAGCTACGTGCCGTCTTCGGAAGAAGCGTTCGCCTCCGTTGAATACATCATGCGTGATGTAGAGTTCGGCTGGTTGCTGCGTTATATGCACTCTACCGGTGCGTCGTTGTTCTTCTTGGTAGTTTACCTGCACATGTACCGTGGTGTTATGTATGGGTCATACCAGAAGCCGCGTGAGCTGATTTGGTTGTTTGGCATGTTCGTTTATTTGGCCATGATGGCTGAAGGCTTCATGGGATACATCTTGCCTTGGGGCAACATGTCATTCTGGGGCGCGCAGGTCATTATCTCTCTATTCGGTGCTATCCCTTATTTTGGAGAAGCAGTACAGGAATGGATCCGTGGTGATTATCTGATTTCGGGCATTACCTTGAACCGATTCTTTGCATTGCACGTGGTTGCTTTGCCATTGGTGCTTATCGTGCTGGTGGTTATTCACGTATTAGCATTGCATGAAGTGGGTTCAAACAACCCTGACGGTATCGACATTAAGAAGCACATGGATGAGCGCGGCGTACCTTTAGACGGTATTCCTTTCCATCCTTACTTCACCATTGGCAAATTGCCTGCGGTTTCCGTTTTCTTGATGGTCTTTGTTGGCATTATTTTCTTCTTCCCAGAAGGCGGCGGATACTTTATTGAATACGCTAACTTTGAGCCGGCAGATAATCTAAAAACGCCTGAGCACATTGCGCCTAGCTGGTATTTCGGTGCCTTCTACGCGATGTTGCGTGCTGTACCTTCCAAGGGTATGGGTGTGATCGTGATGGCTGGTGCTATTGCTATCCTATTCATTTTGCCTTGGTTAGATCGCAGCAATGTGAAGTCTTGGCGCTTCAAAGGCATGTATAGCAAAGTAGCTATCGTGTCATTTGGTATTGCATTCGCAGTGTTGACTTGGTTGGGAACACAGCCAGCTACACCAGGTTACACAATCCTTGCGCGGGTCATGACGGTTGTTTACTTCCTATTCTTCTTGGCAATGCCATTTTATAGCAAGTATGAAAAGACCAAGCCGGTACCAGAGAGGATAGGTGAATGAAAAAATATCTGATTTCAGCGGTCTTTGCGCTGCTGCCTATGATGAGTTTTGCAGCTGTGGGTGTGGCTTTAGATTCAGTTGACCTGGATCCAAGCGATAAAACATCACTGCAATTGGGTGCGACAACCTACATGGATTACTGCATGGGTTGTCACAGTCTCAAGTATGCGCGTTATAACCGCGTTGCTCGTGACCTGGATATCCCAGAAGATGAGTTCCGTGCGACACTCATGCACAGCGATGCCAGCTTTGGCTCGTTAATGGAAAACGCGATGCCAGCTAAGCAGTCAAAAGTCTGGTTTGGTATTACACCACCGGATTTGACTTTGGTCGCGCGCTTGCGTGGTAACGATTGGCTGTATTCCTATTTGCGTGGATTCTATGCTGATGCTTCTCGTCCATTTGGTGTGAACAACCTCGTTTTTAAAGACGTAGGTATGCCTCACGTGTTGGCTGAGCTTCAAGGTGTCTGTGCTGACAAACCGCAAATGGGTGGCCATGAAGACCGTGGTACCCATGATGACGGCTGTAAAAAGCTAGCAGTGGAAGGCACACAGACCAAAGAAGAATACGACGAAACAGTTTACGACCTCGTCAACTTCTTGGCCTACATGGGCGATCCCAACAAGCTAGAGCGTGAGCGATTGGGCTGGATGGTGCTGTTGTTCTTGGCAGTATTCTGGTTTATCTCATTGCTATATACACGAGAATTGAAGAAAGACATTCATTAAAAGAATGTGTTTATTCATCTAAGCGTGCAGGCCGTTTTGGTCTGCGCGCTTTATGCGTTTTTAAACGGAGTACCTCTTTATGGGCGTTATAGCCAAACGATCTTCGATGACTTTTTATTCTGATCCAACGAGCCACTATAGCCATCGCGTGCGTATTGTCTTGGCAGAAAAGGGCGTCGCTGTTGAAGTAAAAGACATGGATCCTGATAACATTACAGGTGAAGTGGCGGAGCTTAACCCTTATGGCACCTTGCCAACCCTCATTGACCGCGATTTGGTGTTGTATGAGCCGAATGTCATGATGGAGTATTTGGATGAGCGTTTCCCGCACCCGCCTTTGTTGCCTGTGTATCCGGTAGCCCGGGGTGAAAGTCGCTTGTTGATGTACCGTATTCAGCGAGACTGGTGTGTTTTGGTTGATGCAATCGTGGCTGCAAAGTCGAAAGAGAGTGTGAACCGAGCGCGTAAAGAATTGCGTGAAAGTTTGATCAGCATTTCTCCGATCTTTTCAGAAAAGCCGTTTTTTATGAGCGAAGAGTTTACGCTAGTAGACTGCTGTGTTGCTCCTATTCTTTGGCGTCTGCAGGATCTGGGTATTGATTTGCCTGAAAAACAAGTGAAAGACATGTTGGAATATATGGACCGAATTTTTGATCGGGAATCATTCCAAGTGAGCCTTTCTGAACTTGAACGCGAAATGCGAGACTGATGATGAGCGGCATGACCTCAAACAAACCTTATTTTGTAAGGGCCCTGTATGAGTGGATACTGGATAACAATTGCACCCCCTACGTGGTGACTGCAGTTGACTACCCAGGTGTCGAAGTGCCGCTTGAATTTGCAGCCGATGGTCAGGTGACATTAAGCATGTCGCCAGCAGCCGTGCGCAACTTTACGATGGAGAATGACTTTGTGGCATTCTCTGCACGCTTTTCTGGTGTGCCGCGTGATTTATATATTCCTATAGAAGCCATTATGGCTATTTATGCCAAAGAAAATGGGCAGGGCATGGCGTTTGACGTTACCTTGCCTACCGATGATGAGCCGGACAGCCGTCCTAAGCCGCATGCCGTGCCTAGCACCAAGCCCGCAGAAAAGAAATCGCACCTCAAGGTAGTGAAATAAGGCGCTAATGAGCGCTGCCACTGTCACTAGGCTGTTGGTGATATTTCGCCGAATACGGTGGCTATCATGGCAATTTCAGATTAATTCAGTTTATTTCAATATCGACAGTTGACACCCTGCCATAAATGCTTAGAATGCGCCTCCCTTGCTTCAGGGCAGGGCCAAATCCAAGCTGATTTGGTGAAGAATTGTAAGTAGTTGAAAAGCTTCGATAAAATCTTCAGAAAGTAGTTGACAGGGACGCAGCGTTCTGTAGAATGCGCGCCTCGCTGATCGGGACTGAGTCCTGGTTAGCCAAGTCCACCTAGAGTGGCATGATCTTTAAAAACCAGTCAGACAATTC
>Ga0208023_1000058_pt1 | contig 38295 bp, 68 predicted proteins | sample Colrivmet1370A02_FD_187625 | JGI IMG/M metagenome (GOLD analysis project Ga0208023, IMG submission 187625) | Estuarine microbial communities from the Columbia River estuary - metaG 1370A-02 (SPAdes) (version 2) | ecosystem: Environmental > Aquatic > Marine > Intertidal zone > Estuary | place... | reverse complement strand
TAATTTCGAGAGATTTTAACCACATATAATACCAATAGACCCAGAAACCTTAATCCATTTACTCATACTAATTCCTCAACTTTGTTTTCTTATATATATATTCTAAAACAAACACACTTTTACCCACAACAATATTTCGAGCATTTTCCCTATAAAGAAAATACAAGATAAAATATTTCGAGTAATTAAAATTCCCCATTAGAGAAAAGACTAAATAATGAAATTACTAAAACCAATCAGCACTTTAATATTACTTGTAACTTTATTGGTCCTTGCTATCAGAAACCAAAACACTACTAAAGAAATAATAAATAATCTACTCTACCAAGAAGAAAGATTACAAATGAATACTAAACACAAATAACACTAAACAATAACAAAACACACATACAGTAAAATATAAAAAATACCTTTGAAAATATATGAAAGAACACATTACAGACATAACACAAACATTATCCCAAATAATAAAGAAATATCCAAATATGCCCCTTTTAAGAGAAAACAATCAATCTCATAGGCTAAATTGATATGAAAAAATACCGAGGAGTAAAAGTGTGAAAAATATCTTTGATGACATATATCTAATTACAATATTCTTAAGTTTTTTACTATGTGTACTAATACCAATGTTCTGTTCTGTATTAATTATTTCTCTAATTACAATATATATAAATGAAAAGATATTTGATAAGACAATAGAATAATTTACAACAACTCAATACCTATCAATAAATATCAAGTCCCATATTTAAAACACATTACCTAACACCCATATCCTAAAATAATAATCTAGTGGAGACCTGGTGGAGAATAAGACCCATTTTTCGAGCAATACAAAAATAAAAAAACATATATAGCAAAAAGCCATATATGTAAAATAATAAATAATATACAAGAGAGAAAAAAAGAAATTAAAAAGATATTTTCACAATCTCACTATAGATGATGCAGGAAAAATTAAAAAGAATAGAATCTAATTTTCAGAGGTTAGAAGAGGGAGAATCTTATTGCTTTAGAGGCGAATTTGGTTATTGTAGAATTTGGGTTTTATCGGCCACTTTAAAAATCTCTCAACAAATTCACAATCTAAATATAAAATTCAATCGTAATATATATTATTCTACACCCGTTCAAATTATTCCTTCTTTTCGAGTAATAAAATTCGAGCCTATTTTTGATTTATTTTTCGAGCTTGTTTTTCGAGTAGTAACCTTTGATATTAGGTTCAAAATATGATAAGGTATAGTTTAAGGTTTTTCGAGGCTAATATTTCCCTATGTTAATTAATCTTCATTCTACGATAAAGAGTAGCAGAGTAAATGGTCCTGGGAGTAGATTTGTTATATGGACTCAAGGTTGTAGGAAGATGTGTAAGAATTGTTATAACCCTGAAACTTGGAGTCACTATAGGAATAATTTAATTGACATAGATCTTTTAGTAGAGGAGATTAAAAATTCGAGCATTTCTGGTGTAACGATTAGTGGTGGTGATCCTTTCGAGCAACCAGAAGAATTGTTTTATTTACTTACGAAAATAAAACAATTAAGTTTAAGTGATGGTGTTATTGTTTTCTCTGGTTACACTATAGATGAAATTCGAGTTAGAGAAGAGCTGAGAAAATGTTTGGATTATATAGATGTTTTAATTGATGGTTTATATATAGATGAAAAAAGAATTTCGAGTGGTTTAGCTGGTTCGAGTAATCAGGAGTTTCATTTTTTAACAGATAAGATTTCGAGGGATAGCATTAACATCGATCAAGAGGTGGAGATTCATTCTTTGGGCGAGTTAATACAAATAACTGGATTCCCTTTAATAGACAAGATAAATATGAAGTTAAAGGGAATATCTTTTATGTGATGAGTGAATTAGATAGGGAAATATATAACAATCGAAAGAGTGTTGCTGTTATTCCTGAGTGGTGGGAATTATGTAGAGTATGCAAGATTCCTTTTAAGACAGACACATTCGCCCAAACATGTTCTCGTTGTAGTGTGTTGTTAGATTTTCGAGTAAAGTTATTTCATTCTATTTTAGTTAGAGTGTTATTGTTTGTTATTATATATATAGTATTTTCAATATATTTAATTTTGTATATATTAAAATATACTCAAGCTTTTTATTTTCTTTTATTGCCACCATTCTTTTTGGGTTTAGTAATGGGGAAAGTTTTGTATTGGGTTTTATTAAAATTGGATATAAGGTAATTTAAAAATGGGTAGAAGAAAAGTTACTGAAGAAATTGTGGTTGAATCTATTGTTGAGGAAAAAATCGAGGAAGTGAAAATCGAGGAAACGCCAATCGAGGAAAATATAATTGACCCTGTTGTTGAAGAATTAGTAGAGAAGGGGCAATTGTATGCTGTTTTCGATAATGGTCTTTTAGTGGCTGCGGTTTTCGAGTCCAATCCTGTTTTAGATTCTTTGTTGGAATATAATAAGAAACAATTAGAGGAGAGGTTAAAATTTCTCCACGATATTGTAACAGATGAAAATGAAATTTGCAAGATGAATATTAATGGTTCTACAAAATATTCTTCATGGCGTCAATATAGAATTCAAAATGGATTAACACCTATCGAGCCACCAATTAAAACAAAGATTCAATATTATCAAAAGCAATATCATTCATTAACAGAAGAAGAGATTGCAATTCGAGTATATGGTAATTTGAGGTATGGCTTTAACCCAATTGATATGTTATAATAGTGACATGTTTCGAGTGCATTTAAATAAGAGTCATTGTAGAATTTTAATTAAAACACTTGACATTCACAGATTTATCATTAGAGGAGAGATAAATAAAATCTCTCCTCTAATGATGGAAAATAAGAATCCACAAATTTCGAGTGGATTTGATATAGAAGAAAGTTTTGATATTCGAGTAAAAGAATTATCAAACATTTTAAAAGATTTCGAGGAAGAACATATTTCGAAGTATTTAAATGTTCTTCAATTAATGCCGAGATCTATTCACATCACAAATACAAAGAAAAAATTATATAATCTTTTACCTTTTCTTTCTGGAGATTTGTCAGATTATTTACCAATTAATTTTTCGAGTGATGAAGTATTAGTATTAGTTTTATCTCTTAAGTTATATTATTCTCTTTTATGTGGCAGAGTAGAAATATTAGGTGAGCTTTTCGAGGGATTGAATGTTAATTTTTCTACAATTTTATTAGTAGAAAAATTAAAAAGCAATAGAGATCTTTTCACCAATTTAATAGACAAAGAAATCCCGTTTGATATTTCCAGTAATTATATATATTACAAAGCTAAATGGGCCTGGGATATATATAATGTGTTAGAGGGAAATGAAATTAAAAAGTTAGGTTCCATTCCTTTAATAAAAATCGAGGCAAAGTAAATGTTAGTAGATGTTTCAGCAATTAACAAGCTCATGGATTATTGGGGCGAAGATAGAATTTGTTTTTTTAATGAAGAGGAAACAACCTTGCTAAACTTACGTAACCATTTCGAGGACAGTAATTTAAATCTTCCACTAGACAAATGTAAGTTTTCATTTTTCGAGGTAGAGTATGGTGATGATGTCCTTGTTATTCCATCAAAGAATAACAAGGACAAGGATGATCTTTTAATTTACAATAGAGAGAATATTGATTTAGATGTATGAGATAGCTGTAAAGAATAATAAGTTTCTTCATATACCCCCTAGAGAATTAAAGAAAAAAGATATTGATTGGAAGATGCGGCCAATTTGTGATAGAATAAATGCATCAGATTATTGCTGGACTGTATTTTCTTGTCAAGGTCATTTTAGTGGCAATCAAAAGGGCGGTCTTCCTTATTTAGTTTTATTATGCGCAAATGAAAAAAGACCACATATACTAAATCAATTGTATAGTGCTTTCGAGGTAGATGAAGAGTATGATAAAAACTTTCCTCTATTGGGCCCGAGAAGCAATATGATGTTAATTTCTTTGGGAACGAAAGATCAGAACTTCACTTATATATCTATTCATTTTAATGCACAAACAAAGAAAGAACAAGATTATTGTGTTAACATAATGGACACTTTTTCGAGGACAATATGAACGAAGACTTGCATGCTGATTTTGTTTCTCACTTTACAGAGTTCTTAGTTAAATATGGCCAATTGTTAGAGTGCTGCGAAAAATGTTATATGGAAGTGTCTGGTGAATATTTAATTAATCCATCACCAGAAATGAAAGAGCAAAAAGATAACATTAATATTTTAGCTGATCATTTAAAGAACTTCATTCCATTATTTCTCGAGGTGCAAAAAGCTGAAGAGAAAATGGAGACAAAATAAAAAACCCCCTTTCGGGGGTTTTTTATTATCTAATTACAATAGACTTTTCATGGCCTACAACAATTTCTGGATCAATATAAATCCCTACACCCTTTTCGGCCCATTTCCAACATAAAGAAACGTCCTCTGAAGAAAAGTCCCTAGACATTTCGATCTCATGCATAATAGGCTCAAACCAAGGATATGTCACCTTTTCGAATGCACCCTTACGTACCATCATAAAGCCCATACCAGCATAGAATACTTTAGCTAGTTTATCTTTTGACTTTGCTGCTTCTTCTTTTAATTGTGGTATTGTAAGAAAAGGGAACATACCAGTTTTAAGGAAGAAGTTGACGTCCCAATCTTTTACAATTGTAGAGTGATGTCCATCGGCTGTTAAATAAATACCACAGAGCACATCTACATGCTTCTTCTTTTGCATTGATTCGAATAAAGATACAACTTGCTCTACAGTAAAATTAATATCTGTATCAAGCCACATCATATAATCGTAGTTGAGTTTGCCTTGAAATGGGATCTGATGTTCGCCAGCTCTATTATCAGCTCCAAGTAAATTAGCTCGACAGTGATAAATTACTGGGCTATAATGACGAGTACAAACCATATCAAAAGGCAATTTTCCAGCGGCCATTGTTAATTTGGTCCAGGAATCGAAGAAGCCAGGAGTAAAAGAACCACCAGGAATTGCAAACAAAACTACAGGCTTGCGCATTTGTTTTACATTTTGAATAGGCGCCGAAGGCAACGTATTGAATTTCATATTATTATTATACCTTTTTAGAAGAGATTACAGAGTCGATTAGGCCATATGCTTCAGCTTCTACTGCAGACATATAACAATCTCGATCACAATCTTTCTCTAACTTTTTAATTGTTTGTTTTGTATGTGTGGATAAGATTTCGAGTAGTTGTTTATATAGTTTGTTTGTTTCCGCCACTTGAATGTTAATGTCAGCAGCAGTACCAGAGAAACCACTTGAAACCTGGTGGATCATAATTCTAGAATGAGGTAATGCTGATCTCTCTCCAGTTCCACCAGCCAAAAGAACTGCACCCATAGAAGCAGCCAAACCAACACAAGTGGTATTTACAGGAGCATTAATTGTATGCATAACATCATAAATTGCTAAGCCTGCAGAAACTGATCCACCTGGCGAATTAATATAAAACTCAATAGGAAGATTTTTGTCATCTTGCTCTAAAAATAATAATTGCGCTATAAGAGAATTCGCTACAAAGTCGTTAACTTCTGTACCAAGGAAAATAATTCGATCCTTTAATAACCTGGACCAAATATCATAAGATCTTTCACCGGTAGCAGATTTTTCGATAACAAATGGTGTGTACATATGATATCTTATAAAAGAAAAAATCTCCACAATCAAGAGAAAGTGGAGATTTTATTATTGAAAATTAAAATCTATCTTTTGCCCATTACAGTAGCATCATACATTTCTTCCAATTGATCTATAAGATTTGCTGCACCTGGATCTTCACCTAATTTAGATCTTAATGAATTAAATAGGCCATAGATTTCTTCATTGTCCATATCAGCAGCATCAGTAAGATTCATTTCATTTACATCAAGATCAGAGCCCAAAGAATCATCCACAATGTCTTCATCTGGATTATCTTTTAATTCTCCATAATAATCTTCATTCGCTTGATCATATAAATCCAAATCTTCCTCGTGTCTATCTGCATTTAAAAAAGAATCATCCATTAATTCATCTTTTCTATGTGGAAAATTGGCTACACGAATAAACTTATCATGCAATACTTTGGCTGCTCTAAAATCTCTGTTATTTTCGAGCAATACAATATCTCTGGCTAAGTCTTTTAAATAATTTTTGATTGACATATTTAATTTCCTTTATGTATTTATTTTACATATTAAAGATCTAGTTCTATATTAATTTTATATATCCCTCTTGAAAGATGTATCGCAATGAATTTGACACACCAATAGGAATCGAGTACAATAAACCATCCCTCCCTAAAGGACAAATAAATGGAAAAAGTGTTTACCCTACAAAACGCTGATAGGTTCGCTCAATATGGAAAGTATTGGGACTCTATCACACCACAAACAGATGGCGAGATTTTTCAAAGATGGTTGTTTGCATTTACCAGCATTCACACCACATGGGAAAATAATGTCAACCTATATAACTGCATTAAAAACTATCACGAATGGATTAATAATTCTGAAGTTTTGATGCAGAGATTGATTGAAGGTCGTGCAGGTCTTCATAATCAACGGTTCATCAATATTCTTAGTTTTTCGAAGAAGTTTTGGGCTAATCCAGAATCGTTTAAGAAGAACGATAATGAGACTTGGACTGAATTGAGAAACAGATTAGCAAAAGATTTAAATGGAATTGGTCTGGCTAAAACATCTTTTGCTTTAGAGTTATGCTATCCTAATACAGTGGAAGTTGTTTGCCTTGATGTTCATATGCTCCGTGTACTTAATTTAAATACACAGGGATATCGAGCAAACAATCCAAAAGAAATTCGAGAATACCAAAAAGGCGAAGAAGTGTGGTTAAATAAATCACAAGCACTCCTAGTATCTCCCTATATTACTAGATGCCTTTGGTGGGATTTAAATCAAGGACAAGAGGATTCGAGGTATTGGTCTTATTGTTTAGAGAACCAATTAACCTTTGATTTCTGTGGATAATTTAGTAGGGAATTTTATTCGCAGAGCTAGGGGAAATCAATGGCGATTTTCCCTTTTGCTTGATATAATAAAACAGAAGGAAAGACAATGAAAGTAAATTTTCGAGTTACAGGTTCCCTAAACATTCCCGAGAGTGCTGTTTTTCATAAGGATGTTGCGGGTCAATTATATGCAGTAGAGTTTAATAATAAAATGCATATGCTCCAGGTTTGTCTTGTTGCTGAAAGTCCGGATGGTGAATTCGAGATGCTTCACCAATACGATGATATGCAGGCTAATGATATCTTGGACCTGCGATACAACGAAGCAGAGTTTTTTGAAGATTAGTGCAGCCAAACAATTAGCCAAGGACTCTAAAACCTTGGCTAATTGGTGTCTATTGTTTTTAAATACTCACACTACCAGGTTTCGAGTATGCACAATAATTAAAAGAAATATTTCGAAGAATTACTGGCAATTCACTGTAGCCAATGATATAACATCATGTACATTAAAGATGTACGAGAAAGAAAGGTAATCCCTAAAATGCCTAACTGGGTCATGAACGAACTGATTTGCTCTTTTCAAACACAAGAGCAATTCGAGTCTTTTAAAAGCAAAATCAATCTCGAAGGATTGTTTCACTCCTTCATTCCTATGCCTGAGATATTGGATGGCACTCAATCCCCCAATATTAATGTAGATAAGTTGATTGCTGAATTTAATAAAGATGGCTATACAGCAACAACCCTCCAGGAACTTGCCGAAAGCAATCTTCATATGTTCTCTAATTTAGCCAAGAATGCATTAAAGAACCAAGAAGCATTTAAAGCCACTGGTTACTCTGATTGGTATTCTTGGAACCTTGACAATTGGGGTGTAAAGTGGGATGCTGTAAGACCAACAGTTAAATTCGACCTCTTGACAATCACCTTCTATTTCGATTCTCCTTGGGGTTGTCCTGAGCAATTCGTGAGAACCCTGTCAACACTCTATCCTGAAGCCACTTTTGAAATGATATCTGGCTCCATTGAGAACGACTCCCATTATGAGTTTGTTTGTGATAATGGTAAATTCGAGGAGACCTGTTCCTACGAGACTTTCAAGGAAGCAGTAGAGGATGGCAAATGGGGCGGAATGAGTGAGTGGGAAACGCTCTTTGAGGAATCCGAAGAAGTAACCGAAGCCTAGACAATTCGAGGGGAGATTTTCGAGTCTCCCCTTTTTCGAGGATGAAGATGCAAATTAAACTTATCTATATGGCTGATGGTTTATTCGTTTATAAGACTGAAGATGGTTATTCAGTTTTAAATCATCAAGGTTATGTTTTAAAGTCTGCAAAAACAATTCAAACTTGCGATAGATTCGTTCAAAAAGAATTAGAGTCAAGACGTGCAGCTGAAAAGGAATCTAATGTTACCCCTACTTAGTGTTTTTCTTTTAACAAGCGTAGATCCAATTAATAACTTTGTATCTTTAAAAACTTACATCTCAGAGAATGCCAAAGCTCACTGTTATGTTTATTTTATTAATGAAGATATTCCCGATTTTCCACGAGTAAACATAATTGAAAAAAATAAAGTGGACTTTTTCGAGTATCTTGATACAATAGGAATAGAACATACTCAAGTGGGTAGTTATTACTTTTTTCGAAAGAAACAATAAAAGGAATTAAAAATGGAAAGAAAAAAAAGAGAACGTTGTGTATTCACTATCATGAATAATGAATACGATTTTTTTCCTATATGGTTGAATTATTACTCAAAGTTTTTCGATCCACAAGATATATATGTTCTTGATCATAATTCAGAGGGTGAATTTTTCGAAAAAGTACAGAAACTCTCAAAGGAGGGCAAATTTAATCTTCAAAGAGTTTATAATTATGCCTTATTTGATCATGCCTGGTTACAAAGTACAGTTTGTGATTTTCAACGTTTTTTAATTAACTCTTACAACTCTACTCTCTTTATTGAAATTGATGAAATAGTTGCAACTCATCCAAATTCACAATTTAAAAATATTGGAGAGTATATGGATGCTTTCAACAAAACAGGATTAAAAGCAGTTAGAGCAGATGGCTATAATGTTGTTTCAAATCCTGATAAAGATGTGTCTATAGACCCAAATATTCCAATCTTACAACAGAGAACAAGATATAAATGGGATTTGGCATATTGTAAGCCTTATATTGCTTCAATTCCTTTAGATTATATCAATGGATTTCATACAACCATTTCAGAACAAATAGCTACTGGTGAACGTTTTGGAATTAAAGAATATTTAATTGATAAAGAACTTATTACTCTACATTTACATTTTATTGATATTAATTGGACTCATCAAAAGAATCACAGAAGATCAAAAGATAAATGGTGCACTCATGATTGGGAAGCCGGAGAAGGTTTTCACAATAAGCCAAAAACACTTCAATCAGAGAAAGATTATTTTTTGAGTTTTTATTATGATTCACACAAGATACCAGAAAGTTTACGTGATATAGTTTAGCTGTAAGTGTCTGACTCCATAAGAAAGAAATCGAAATGACAAAAAAAGAAATTGAGATATTAGATGATCAAATCCAATATCTTTGCAAAAACTATCAAGACCGAATCAAAATAATGAGACAGACATTAGGAATCAATACAGATTTCACTTTCATGAGAGAAGTGGAAACAATTGAAAATCTCTACAAGTCATTACTAGAATTACGCAAGACAGAGAAAGGTACATACTTCTCTAATGGTACTTCTGGTTGGACTTTAATTTACCTTCGAAATAAGAAGAATTTCAAGGATGGCGAGAAGTTTGTATTAAAAACTTATTTCTCCTTTATTGAAGTTGATAACTACGAATGATATGATGTTCCTATGAACGAACAGATATCACCACTGCAAATCCAGTATCTCTTTGAAAACTACAAGGAACATCAGATACTGGTTGAACAACTTCAGTACCTTGAAAAGTACCATTCAAGATTAATCAAAGCAATGCGTGAAATGACAGGCTTCAACCCCCATTACACGTTTTCTGATGAGGCCGAAACCATCGAGTACCTTTACGCTGAACTCCTACAAGAAAGGAAGACGTTTAAAGGGCGGGAGATGTCAATTGGAACCTCTGGCTGGACTGTTCAATACAAGCGGGATAATGTGAAGTACAAGGAAGGCGAGAAGTTTTACATTCGCATCCACTTCTCCTTTACTCAAACAGATAACTACGAATAGGATGGTATAATCCAATCATGAATGAATTGGACAAACCCTACTACTCTACACAACTCATAACTTACCTAGGCAATAAACGTTCTTTATTGCCTTTTCTTCATTCAGGATTTCGAGCTGTTCAAGACAAATTAGGTAAAGAAAAACTAATTTGTCTTGATGGCTTCGCTGGATCTGGAGTTGTGTCTAGATTACTTAAAACAATTTCGAGTGAATTACATACCAACGATCTCGAGGACTATTCATTCACTTGTAATTCCGCCTTTCTTAAAAATAAATCAGATGTATCAAAAAAGAAATTAATTAAATACATTGACTTCTTAAATGAAAACAAAAGATATTCAGATGAGATTAGATTTATTCGAGAAAACTATGCTCCTAAAGATGATAATAATGTGCAGCAAGGAGAGAGAGTTTTCTACACAAATGACAATGCAAGAACAATTGATAATGTCAGAGAATTACTAGACGACTTTCCTGAACCTTATCGAACTCTTTGTCTGGCCGCATTGTTAGTGAAAGCATCTATACATAATAATACTTCAGGTGTATTTAAAGGCTTCCACAAGAAAGATGGTATAGGGCATTTTGGAGGTAAAGGCGAAAATGCACTAACCAGAATTAAAGGCGAGATAATATTAGACTTACCCCTACTATCAGATTTCGAGTGCCCTGTAAATGTTCATCAAAAAGATATCAATGAACTAATTAAAAATTCGAGCTTGCCAGAATTTGATTTAGTTTATTATGATCCACCTTACAATCAACATCCTTATGGGTCCAATTACTTTATGCTGAATATTATCAATGGAGGAAAACCAATTGATATACAAGATGGAGTAAGTGGGATTTCGAAAGATTGGAATAAATCTGATTACAATAGAGCACGAGTAGCAGAACAATCTATGGATGAATTAATTAAAAATACAAAGGCCAAGTATATTTTAATTTCATATAATAACGAAGGCATTATTGGGGTGGATAATTTTCGAGCTATTCTTTCGAGGTATGGTAATGTTTCACTTCACGAACAAGAATACAACGCTTATCGAGGTAGCAGAAACCTTAATGACCGAGATATTAAAGTGAATGAATGGCTTTGGATTGTAGAGAAAAATTAATTAATCACTAGAGAGAGGTTCATGATACAATTAATCATGAACCTCTCTCTTTGTTGCATCTCAAATATCTTAGCGGAACAAGGCATCAAATTCCGCACAATGACATACAAATCTTTTTCGAGCAAACCAAGAGAAGAATCCCTATTTAAATTATCTGGTATTATTCAGAACAATTTTAGAACAACAAGAGATATCATCCACCATTGCAAAAAATCTGGTATTAAAGGATATCGTCTTTCCTCTGATTTAACCCCTGTCTTAAATCACCCCGACGTAAATCTTTCCCTAGAAGAATTACCAGAATACAAATTAATTCAATACCAAATAAATGAATTAAAAAAAGCAATCAAAGAAACAGGCATTAAAGTATCCGCACATCCTTCAGAATATATTACACTTACATCTGAAGACCCTAAAGCAATTCAAAACTCCATTAGAGACTTAGAGACCCATGCTGATATATTTGATAGATTAGACTTGCCACAATCATACGAAGCACCATTGAATATACACGTAAGAAAAGACGGTGACCCAATTGACATTTCCAACAGATTTATCCTCAATTACAACAAACTCTCTAGTGCAGTTCGGAAACGACTTGTCCTTGAAAATAATGATAATGCAAATGGTGTATGGTCTGTTAAGAACCTCCATACGTATTTCTATCAAACGAACGGTATCCCAGTAACATTCGATACCTTACACCATAAGATTCTCCCTGATAATTTAACGGAAGAAGAGGCTTTTAACCTAGCATATGAAACATGGAACACAACCCCCATATTTCACTATTCTGAGGGCAAAAACAATACAAGGGCACACGAACACATGGCTCAATTTCTTCCCCCTACATACAAAGAAGTTTATTGGGATGTAGAACTCAAAAATAAAGACTATGCTATATTGGAGATGTTGGAAAAATGTAAAATATTATTATGCTAAATAAATACCTAAATGAAGATTGGTCATGGGCTATTTTAATTTTTCTTTTTGAGAAATCTTGTATGGAAGCTGATGGATTTCTTGAAACAACAGCATACACTTTTCACGATTCAGGTAGAGACCCAATTACAGGAAAAGAAAGATCAATTCCAATATATAATCAAATAGATGAAATTGATTTAAACACTCCAGAATCAGTTAAAGAATTGCAGAATATATGCTTTGAAGAATCTGCAGATGGTTTCTTAATTATAGGTCAAGGACAAAGCGACCCATCAGACCCATACGATACAGACTTAGAACTTGATTTAAAAGATACTGTATTTTGTAGAATTGAATTAGATAACAAACATTATCTCTCTTATGTCCAAGTAAAAGAATGTGAAGATTATTCCACATTTGACCTTGATGAACTAGTGGCCTTTAAAAAATATACCAATAAAGACCTACCAAAACAATACGCAAAAATACTACCAATTAATAGAGAGTTTTGATATAATTAACCATGAACGAACTTGACTCCCTAATCAAAGCAATCACAAATTCTTCCGCCAAATATGAAGAAAGAAAACAAACTGTATCTATCTACCTAAAAGAACAAGATGATACTTATTACATTATCTGCAATAAGGACAATTTTAAAACCTGTACCTTTTATGCAACAGTCAAAAACAAACCATACACTGAATCAATCTCAAAAGAACAATTCAACAAAATCAAAGAGAGCATAAAGAAATGACAGAATTTACACAAGAAGAATTATTGCTAGTGCTTGAAATCCTATACACTCTCAAACACAATGAATTGCTAAGAGCCATTGTAGCAGAATCCATGGACCTTAATGATGTAGAAATATTTAAACTACTAGATAAGGCAGAAGAGATTTTAAACAAACAAGCAAAAGAACAAACCAATTAAATAAAAAGACCACTAAATACTAGTGGTCTTTTCCATTTCTTTTCTTATATCACTTAACTTTTTACCATCATAACACCACCAAGCTGGACCCTGATAAGCACTCACTCTATTGCTATCTAATTTGGCCGTTAATGCTGATAATGTGTAACGCTCATTTTCATACTCTACACATTTATCATCCACAATCTTTACTTTAATAGATGGATCTTCAACATACTCTAATTCATCACCTATAGACAATTTAATCATAGAAAACTTTAATTTCTCTTTTCGCTTTCTGTCACTTAAAATTGTTTCAAAAAGCATCTCAATGTTTTCTTCTTCTTCAATTAAATCATCTTGCTGCAATTCCAAAATATCAAATAGTAAATCTAACTTTGGGAGTGCTGTTTTGTAATACCACTCTTTTGTAGGACGCTCTCTGTATTCTGCAAACATTTCTTTAATCTTATCTTCTACCTTCCTAGTATTCTTTATTTTTAATTCTCTGTAAACTTCATTCTTACCAGGCACACCAGTTGTACATAGAGTTTTAGCTCTATGATTACCGTCATACTGAGTTATTCCAACTTTAATTAAGGCTGGAATTTGCTTGTTGAAAATTATATAGAGTGTATCTTTCATACCCGGTTTATACATACAAAAATATTATGGAAAATAGATTTCTAAAAAATCTACGATTTTTTTTATGTTTTTATTTTTCATAATAAATCAGCTATCTTTGTTTTTTTCTGGAATATGCTGGCGTGTTCCGATATAATATAGACATCCAAGTTTAGGAGTTCGATATGAGCGATAACCGTTTTGATATGTTGGAGATTGGCGATGCAACCCCTAAAGCAGAGCCAAACAAGTCTGTCTTCCAGTCTGCCGGTGGCTTTCAGGTTCGTGAAGGCTCTACCGCAAAGCAGGATGACAATGGCGTATGGTTCAACGCCATTGGTCTGCAATCGACAGAGTCCCACCGCCACGTAGCGAAGGTATGGCAAGATAAGTGCTTGTCCCTTGAAACATTCTACAATGCTCTCAAGATGCAAGCCGAAAGCAAAATTGATGTAGAGAAGCCAGAATCTGCAATCCGCCTTCAAGATGCTACCACTCTTATTGATGGTACGCCATTGACCAAGGGTGGCATCAATTCCTTGCGTATGTTCACCGACATTCCTTCTTCCATGATATCCTTCATGCAAGAGCGTGGCTACGACGATGAGATGGTCAAGTTCATCAACAATGAATTGACTCGTCGTGAAACAGAGTGGAACAACAAGGGCAAGGATGCCAGAGAGTTCCGTGTTCGTACTCGCAAGGATGATGATGGCATTCAAGTAGCCCGTGCCATTGTATCAGAGCGGTACGGTGTCATTGACAACCTTGAAGCGATGGAAATGATTATAGACGCATTGCCCTCCAAGTCTGCATTGAAAGAAGCACTTGCATCTCACCTATTCAACGATGGTGACGATATGTACGGCAACCTCCTCATCCCCGACAATATGAAGAGTGAGCCTGACTCTGACTATGGGGTTGGCATTGCCTTCCGCAATTCAGAGATTCGCAATGCTACCTTCAAGGTATCCCCGTTCTTGTTCAGAGCAATCTGCCTTAATGGCATGATATGGGGACGGCAAGATTCTAGCATCAAAGTCAACCAACGCCATATGGGCAAGATTGACCGTGCAGAATTGTCCGAACAGGTTCGCAGAGCAATCACCGTTGCACTCACACAAGGCAATGACCTCCTTACACTTATGGGTCATGCCAAGCAGGTTGAGGTCAATAATGTTGGCAACACAATCGCTCAACTTTCTCGTGACAACAAGTTGACTGGGCTACAGGGTAAACTCTGGCACAAGGGATACATCGATTCTCTCCAAGAGTCTTCTGGTCATGTGCATGAAAATACCGCATTTGGTATCGTCAACGGCTTGACCCGTAGTGCCAAGGAATACAATGGTTCTACCAGAGAGCAATTGGAGACTGTTGCTAGTGCGATACTTGCACCTGCAATTGATGCAGACCTTCAAGCAATTTCCAAGCGATGGGGTCTGATATCTGAGAGGGCAAAGGCTCTTGATGAAGAAACTGTTAAGAACTATCTCTATGTGAGATAGTTCACACCCTTCCTCCCCTGCAAAGCAGGGGAGGAATTATTATGCAAAATTAATTTATAAAAAAATCGTAGATTTTTTAGGTTTTTATTTTCAATAATATTTTTCCGATTTACTGGCAATGTCTGGTGTACATGATATTATTATCAATGAGGAACCTATCATGATAACAGAAAAGTCAGACAAGTCAATCGTCTCATTCGGCATCCAGTCGGAGTCTTTCTTCAATGTCAAGCAAGAAAACCTTGCTCACATTTTTAGCATTCTCCGCAACCAGTTGTACTCCGACAAGATTCTTGCCGTGGTACGTGAGTACTGCACCAACGCAATGGATGCAAACATCGACGCTGGCGTACCTGATTGCCCAATCCAAGTCTCCTTGCCAAACGCATTCTCCCCTGTATTCAAGGTGCGAGATTTCGGCAAGGGATTGTCCGAAGAGCAAGTATACAACATCTTTGGCTCGTATGGTGAATCTACCAAGCGCAACACCAATGAGCAGACAGGCTGTCTGGGTCTTGGCTCAAAGTCTGCATTCTCCTACGTCGATTCATTCACATTCACGTCATATCATGGCGGGATGAAAACCGTGTACTCTGCTTACATCGATGAAACAGAAATCGGCAAAATCACCCGCTTGACTGTTGAACCATCAAGCGAACTGTCAGGCATTGAAATTGTAGTCAATGTCAAGTCTGGTGATTACAACACGTTCCATGACCGTGCATTTGAGGTGCTGAGATATTTCACCCCTAAGCCTGTCATTCACAATGACAACCATTTACAGAGCAGGATTGCTAACTATGATGCAACACCTATCCTGTCTGGTTCCAATTGGGTTATCACCAAAAACACCCATGGTAATTATGCCTCTAGGGTCAGGGTTTCAATGGGCAATGTTGTCTACCCTGTAAACTTGGGCAACATTGGTTTGGGTTCAATCATTGCAGAGTATCTGCAATCCTTCCGATACATGGAAATCTTGCTCAAAGCCCCTATCGGTGCAGTTAAGAATTCTGCTTCCCGTGAGGCTTTGGAATACAACCAGAAAACGAACAGTTGGTTGTTCAATGCGATTGCAGATTTCAGAGAGCAAGTTGGAGAGGTTCTGTCACAGCAGATGAACTCTGCAAAGACCATGTGGGATGCTCTGTTGATGTACAATGAATTGTCCAACAAGGTTGGTCAAGCCAATGTCCTTAAGTATCGTGGACAACAGATTCGTCAAGGGTACATCACTGTCAAGTCTTGCAAGGCTCGCAAGGTTGAGCAGAACAGGAACAAAAATTTCCAGTGGACTGAAGCAATTGGTATCGCTCCTCACAGCAATGCCCGAATATTTGTTGACAATGGCAACATTTCAAAGCATGAGTTGTTTGGTCGCATCAATTCATTTGGTGACCTGACAGAGCAGACATATCTGCTTCAATTTGACAATGCTCAAATGGCAGATGATTTCTTCTCTCGACCAGAGTTGGAAGGATGCCCATGGATAGACTTGGCTACTGCTAACTATGTCAAGCCAACCCGCAAGCAGTCTGGTGGCAAGTCGGTGTTCTCTGAAGCATATGAGTTTGTGCAGTCAAATTCATGGCGCAAGGCAGACAATTGGAAACCATGCCAGATTGATATCTCAAACGGCACTGGAATCTATGTGGTGATATCACACTTTGCCACCGTCGATTCTTCATTGGGTGTACGCCAGATTGAGTCATTCAAGAAATTGCTTGCTGATTGTGGCATCGACCAACCAGTGTATGGTGTTCGTGGTAAGACCGCTTTGACACTTGGTGCAGGTTGGAAATCGTATCAGCAGTATCAGGATGAACTATTCAAAGACCTGACTGTCAAGCACGATTTGGCAACAAGGTGGGATGTTCAAACAGCAATAATTCCTCACGTCATTCAAGGGTTTACGAATTATGCATATGACCAGTACACCATGCCTGATGATATCAAGGCAGTGGTTGATGCTATCCGAAAGTCAGCAAGCACTGTGTGGACAGATGAATACAAACTTGCAAACCATATCTTTGAGAATCGCTCTCACAAGTATGTATCCACCCTGCAACCCAAGGTGGATGCGGTGATGGAAAAGTATCCGATGTTCTCTTTCCTCACCTTTATATCAAGCGAAAGCGGTGCATCGAAGGTGATGGGCTACATCGATTTGGTCAGGTAGGTTCCTCAAGTCCCCTGACCAGACATCCCCCGCTTGCGGGGGATGTTCCTTTTAGACAGCTAATTTATTATCAAAAATAAATTGCTAAAAAATCTACGATTTTTTTATGAATTAATTTTCAATAATATTTTTCCCTTATTTTTATTTGGGAGGTAAATTTCTTGCTATGCCTGTATTTAGCCTGTATACTTATGCTGTAAGTGAAGGAGAATGTTATGGAAATAACCGCATCGTTGTTGAATCAGAACCCTACCGATGGGTTTCTAACAATCGTCGCTGATGGTGTACAACACACTGTTCTTGCAAGCAACCCTATGTTTGCATCTGCTGTTTCCGCTTTCCAATCCAAGGACTGGGATGCTCTGATGCTTGTCATCGACCCATCCCGCAAGTTCAACAACCTCTATGCCAAGTATGAGCAAATCGAGGTCAAGGATGGTTCGGTATTCGTCTCTGGTGATGTTGTCCGCTCAATCGTTGCAGACAGAATCATCAATTTCCTTGCAGATGGCATCGACTGTTTGCCTATCTTCAAGTTTATCACACGCTTGCATTTGAACCCAAGCAAACGTGCTGTCGATGAACTCTACACGTTCCTTGAGCATAAGCACCTGCCTCTCACCGAGACTGGTACGTTCCTTGCTTACAAGGCTGTTCGCCAAGATTTCACCGATAAGCATACTGGCAAGTTTGACAACAGCGTTGGCAACGTGCTTGAGATGCCCCGTAACAAGGTGGACGATGACAAAAATGTCGGCTGTTCATACGGGTTCCATGCTGGTACACTTGCCTATGCAACCAACTTTGCTGGTGGCAACGACCGGATGGTTCTGGTTGAAATCGACCCTGCGGATGTCGTAAGCATTCCAACCGATTGTGAATTCCAGAAACTCCGCACCTGCCGATACAAGGTTGTTGCAGAGTGTGAGCGACCGCTTGATGAACTCGTCTACGAGTCCCGCTTCTCCACGGAGAATGACGATGATGTTGAAGAAGAGTGGGATGATAGCGTTTCCTTCAGAGTCTGCTCAGATTGTGGCAGAAACTGGATTCTATGTGTAGAGTGCGATTATTGCTCTGACTGTTGCGAATGCGACTATGATGATGAAGACTGTTGCATGGCAGACCCTGATGAACCAGAGCAATTGACCCTGCCTCTTGACAACAAGATGCAGAGCATTGAATGGACGAAGCAATGGATTGCTTTGGACACCCTCATCAGCCACTTGTTCGCTACCCGCCGACCTGCCTTAGCAATGACAATTCGTCGTTATGGCGCAGGTGACTTGAATCCAGTGCAGTATGGTGTTCTGCTTGACTTTACAACCCAAGCGGATGCAAAGACCATCTACAATGAACTGAACCCCTAAAGGGGGTTCAGCCTCCACAGGGGAGAGAGCTTTCGCTCTCTCCCCTTTTTTATTATCAAAAATTAATTCATAAAAAAATCGAAGATTTTTTAGAAATACAAATCCAATAATATTTTTTAAGTATTATGATATACTACTACCATGGGCCTAAAGATTAAATATTTTCAGAACAATGATTTCGAAGCTTACAATGATAGATTTAAAACATTAAATTATCACTCATATGAAATCAATCATTCTACTTATATCCACGTTGCATCTTTCGAGTTTCCTGGTGCAATTGGATTTGAGAAATGTCTATGGGATTTAGTATATTTATTTGGCACAGAAGATTGGTACAACAACTCTGAAATATCTCTCAAGGTAGAAAAACCCCTCAGATGGATTAATAAAACTGATGTATTTACTCTCGAGGGATTTGGTTCTTATATCTTTGGAACAGAAGATAACAAAGATATGATGGGCAGCATATTTCCATTCAAGTTTTTCAAAGATACTAATTTCGAATAAGGAATAAATTAATCGTCCAGAGAAATAAACTATGATTTCTTACAGGAGATTAATTATATGGCATTTGTTTATTCACCATCAGTTTTTGCGGGGATCGTTACAAGTTTAGGCATATCCAATGCTTATTTACAATTATCTCAAGCAGGCACAGCAGTTTCAGGTTTATCTCAATTACAAGATTCCAGAAATACTATTGCAGATTCTTTATCAGACAACAGTATTACAGGCACAGATTTCGATGCATCAAATACTTTAGCCGCAGCATTAAGAACAGCAGAAAAAAATGCACCTACTGCAGTTGCTACTAATTATGACACAACATTAACAGCTCTTGATACTTATCTTACTACTGTTGTTGGAAGTAATTTAAGAACATATTGGAACAGCAAAACAAGTAATCAAACAACTACTTTTACTGACAATTTTAGATCTTTCTTTAGAAGAGTAAAAGCAGATGAATTAATAGTAAAATTATATTCAGTAACAATGCCAGCTGCAGGTAGTACAACAACAATTTCTGCCATTGCTTCTACAACAAATATGGTTCCCGCATTATTAGAAGTAAGAACAGACACAGCAATTGGTTCATCATTTATTGCTAACTTTACTTGTGTGAAAACAGGCGGTAGCACAGATTTAGTTAGTCTTGAAATACCATCAGGAACAGGTATCTCAACATACTATTCAATTGGCGGAACACAAAAATATCTTTATGTTTCATCATTCTCTGGAACTGGATCAGACACAAACGCTATATCAGTATGGATTAGATAGTTTTAATTATTCATTCTTCAAGCCTTATTCACTGTTCAGTGAATAAGGCTTTTTTGTTGCATCCTCTGGTAATTGTGGTAATATATATCTGTTGCTGGTAATTGAAGATTCTAGATAGAGGTTGCCAGTAACATCCAACTGTGGTAAAATATATATGTTAGCTCGGGTGGTGGAATGGTATACACGACGGACTTAGAAAATTGAGTGCTTAAAGAGAAATCTTTAATGTAGAATCCTGTAAATTCGGTGAACCCTTTTAAATGGGAATACCGAGCGAAGCCTAAGAAATTAGGAACGTGTAGAGACTTGACACAGGACATCTAAAGCAGAAACGCTATGATGAAGGTAAAGTCCAGACCACAAACAGATTTATTCTGGTAATGAAAATTATAGTGGTAAGAAAATCCGTTGGCGCAAGCCTTACGAGTTCGAATCTCGTCCCGAGTATCGAACAGGTAAACGCATCTTCTATGTATAATATATATGTAGGAGGTGCGTTTATGTTTAACAATCCTGAAGTTCACAACATCATCAAAGAATCTTTTTCTATTTCCCAAGTACTTAATAAACTTGGGCTGAAAGCTGCTGGAGGTAATTATCGTACATTTGATAGATTTGTTAAAAAGCACAATATAGATACTTCACATTTTACTGGACAACTTTGGAGTAAAGGTAAGCAACTTCCACCTAAAAAAGAATTAGAAGAATATCTATGTGAAGGAATTAAAATAACAAGCCATAGATTAAAACAAAGATTGATTAGAGAAAATATCTTTGAACACAAATGCTATATATGCAATTTGGATGAATGGATGGGTAAACCAATTCCATTAGAACTTGATCATATCAATGGCGATCACGATGATAACCGTTTAGAAAATTTGAGAATAATATGTCCCAATTGTCATGCTCAAACAGACAATTACAGAGCTAAAAATAGACGGGATAGAAAGCCAGTTAAAGCCAAACCTGTCAAAGAAATTGTTAAATACTATTGTCCTGATTGCAATAAAGAAATAAATAAAGACTCCAAACATTGTGAAGAATGTAGTCATAAAAAATTAAGAAAAGTAGAACGTCCTGATTTGCAAACACTAGTGAATGATATTAAAAATTTGGGATACAGCGCTACAGGAAGAAAATATGGCGTATCGGATAACGCAATTAGGAAATGGTTGAAAAATAGTTCTTGACACATCCAATTTAAATGGTATACTTAAGGAGTAAGAGAGAGGTTTCAGTTAGGGTAAACCTAACACGGTCGTACAAGAAATTTTTAAGCAGGTGGGAAATTTGGCTCTGGCTTACTAGTCGCCATCCTAGACTCCACACAGACCTCTCTCTTTTTTAAAAGAAAGAATTACAATGATTCAAAAGCGTTCTAAAAATGAAACACCTGAAGTCCTTGAACTTAAGGATGATGCTACTAGAAAAACAATTCTTGAAAATGGTTTGCGAAGTTACTCTGTATCTGGTTACATGATTGAAACAAAAAATGACTTTGATGCAGTTATAACAAAACAGAATAGAACTAATCACCTCCTTCACGCTTGTATTACTTTTATTGCTGGACCAGCAACTTGTGGTGTATTATGTTTTTGGATATTTCCTTGGATTTATCTTACCATTGTCAATAAAAATCCTGAAAGACATGGTTTTTGGGTTGATGAGTATGGTAGAATGCAATTGAAGAAATTGAAATCCTAATCAGTTTGGGTTGGTAGCTCAGCGGTAGAGCAGTGCCCTTTTAAGGCATTGGTCGTGGGTTCGAATCCCACCCGACCCATTTTCACTTGGATGTTTATTCCTTTCTGCCAAGTGAAAACCAATCCCCTTCTACGGCAATAGAAGGGGATTTCCTTTTATTATCCCTTTTCAATTTCTAAAAAATCTTTGATTTTTTACAATTTCAAAAACAATAATATTTCTTGACATTGCTCTACTGTAGTTATATAATATCAACAAGGATGGGACGATGAAGACTCTGATTAAAACTCTTGAAAACTTTTACATTTACTTTTATTTTGCAATAGGCGCAATTGTAGGTTTGATTCTTATTGTGATATTGTTTCCTTTTTCATTCTTTTCAAACAAGAAGCATCACGAAGAAAGTGGTTATGACCTGTGAAACATATTCTTTATCAAGTAGACAAAGATTTCAATATAATTAATAAGTTCATGTTCAAAGATGCTACTGTCGCTTATGAATATATTGACAAGCACATTTCAGAAGAACCAGATGTTAATTTTCTTCTTCTTCAATTAAATGACAACAGAGATATCGAAGCTGTTGCCACATATAGAAATGGAAAGTCTGTAAAAGTTCTTTACTAAACCCTGATATGTGATATACTAGATTTGTTCAAGAGGACTACAGCCTCTAGAACAAACCCAGAATGTGGTGATTCTGGAACAATGTGAGAAGGGTGTTATTAACATGGTTCGTATGCCCGTTACATCCTTCTCACGACCATTAAAATTATGAACGATATTCTTATTAAAGTAGATTTTCCTGTTAAAAAAGGTGCATTGTATCTTTACAAAGGCAAATACAAACTTTTAAAAGAGATTCTAGATGGTGTAACTGTCATTAGAACTGTAAAATGTTCTGAAGGATATTTCAGTTATATATCAATTAGGTTTGGTGGATTTGAATATCACTCCGAAACAGAATCAGAACATATTGGGCGTAAATTCTTTGATGGAGAATGGTTTGAAATAAATGAGGGCGATTAGCTTAACGGTTAAAGCAGGGGACTCATAATCCCTTGAGTGGGGGTTCGAATCCCTCATCGCCCATTTAGGAAAATACTATGACAGAAGCACAAGCAAATAAAATCAAAACCAGAGTAGAAGATTTTAACATTCTTTATGCTCCAATCACTTTGCGTTTCCAGATGTTTAGTACAAGTGAAACTAATTGGGCTGTAACTATCACTTACAATTACACTCCAGAAGAATGGATGACATTTGTAAGCTTGGATTCTAACTATAATCATGTTAACGATAGACTTTCTGGATTTCAATTTGGTATAGAATCAGTAGAAGCATATCAAGAAGAGCATGGTAATTTAAAGTTTTCTCATTCTGGCTTGCCTTTGGGGTAGCATTATTTCATCTATATTTAAATAGATGTGGATTGAAATGGGGTAGGAATAAAAAATAAAACAGAATGAGACTCGCCCTCCAAGTTTAGTAGTGTTTTCTTGGAGGGTTTTTTTAATTTAAATAAACATAGCATCCCAAAAGGTCTATGATATAATATTGACAGGAGTTAAGATATGCCAAGATATGATGTTTATATTCCGTTCACCTGTTCCTACGAAGGTGAGATTGCTGACGAAGACTACAGCACTATCGTCAAAGCAGATAATGAGAAAGACGCTATTCAAAAAGCCCTTGATGAATTGTCTTCTGAATATGTTGTCAAGACTCTTAACAGCGATGAAATTACTGTCGAAGAGATTCCAACCTTTCCTTCTTTCGATGAGTGGGAAGAAAAGTACACTGCTCTCAATAACCCACACGCACGAGAAGGCGAACAGGGTTTGGGTGAAATTATGTTTGATACCGATGGTGACGAGTATCAAACAGTCAGAGGTTTTGACTCAAGCAAAATCTGGACGGTACGCTCCACTGAATATGGTTTGATGCTCACCGCAGGTTTTGGAGTTGTAGATAGGTTTGGATACATCTTGTCGGAACAGTCTTTCACTGAAGAAGACAAAGACAAAGCATTCATCATTGACTAGTCAACAGCCCCAGCCACGCAGTGGCTGGGGCTTCTTTTATTGAATTATATTATTGGAAATCAATCCCTAAAAAATCTTTGATTTTTTAGAAATACAAAAAGGATAATAAAGATAATGCTAATCCAAATGGAACAACCAAAAAATGTGATTTTTGATGTTGACCCATATCTTAATATAAAACCAGAAGAAATAATGGAACCGCCTGTTTCAATTTATGTTAATGAATTCTGCGAGGAGTCAGTAAAGATATTTATTGAAGATATGACCAAAGCTTTAAATACATCACAACCAATTATTCCAGTATATATTGATTCATATGGTGGAGATGTATATGCTTTAATGGCAATGATAGATGTAATTAAATCATCTGACAAACCTATAGCAACTATTTGTTTGGGTAAAGCTATGTCATGCGGTGCTGTATTATTAGCTTGTGGTGAAAAAGGCCACAGATATATTAGTCCAAATGCTACAGTTATGATTCATGATGTTTCTTCTTTTTCTGAAGGCAAGTCTGAGGAAATTAAATCAGATGCAGCAGAAACTGAAAGATTGCAAAAAATGTTCTATAGGATTTTGGATAAAGAATGTGAAAGAAAAGATGGTTACTTTGATAAATTGGTTTTTAACAAAGGTAGATCGAATTTGTATCTGGATGCTGAACAATGCATAAAACATGGATTAGCAGACAATATTAGCATTCCAAAGTTCGTTATTGAAATAGTTCACAATATCACTTTTGAATAATATTGACAAAATTAAATAAATGGTTAAAATATTGTTGTAGAGTAATCTATAACAATATTTTTTTGGATGGTTAATATGAAAAGTATTCAGCTGTCTTCCATTAAGAAGAAAATTGGTGCAGACAATTTCACTGTAATTAGAGATACGATTTTTAAGTATTCATTTGATAAGCCAAGTAAAGGAATGACTTTACAAAGAGATAGAGTAGTAAATTCTATTTCAGACCCACAAGTAAAAAAGAGTTTGGAAAATCTTACGACAAATGTTGATTGGTTTGTAATTGATGTGGTATAGTAAGACTGAGTAAACATGTGTAACTCCCTTTCAGGACTGGATTAATTTCCAGTCCTTTTTTTTATTATCTATTATCAATTTCTAAAAAATCCAAGGATTTTTTACATTTTTAATTTACATAATAAATTAACCATGGTTAAAAACTTTTTCTGAATGTAGTAATGTTTTTTCGTTTATTTACTTGCATCGTCCCCGTGAATGCCGTAATATATTGGTGTGAGATGATTATCTCCCCTCTCGAAAGAGAGAAATCAAGTTTAGGAAATGTTCAATATGTCAGATTTCGTTAGCATCACTCCTGTGGTCAGTTATTCATCCGCTCAGGGTGCTGGTCACTCCATCAAGTCCGCTCTCAAAGAGTTCTTTGACAACTGCTGGGATGCAGATGCAACATGGATGAAGTTCTTTGTTGCCAAAGACATCAACGGCAAGCCAATGGTTGTTATTTCAGACAACGGCATTGGTCTTGATGAGACGGAAATCGTAAACAGCATCCGCAGTGGTTATACCAGCAAGCGTGTCAACTACACAAGCAAGTATTCCCGCTCCCCAATCGGCAAGTTCGGTCATGGTGGCAAGAATGCGATTGCCAAACTTGCAAGCAATGCTACCATCATCTCTCGCTCAATCAATGATGCGTCCCCTCTGATTTCCCAAAACTACAATCAGAAGGAAATTCAAAAGTCCGGTGAGTGGATTGTGGAGAAGCCTCGTGTTATCCGCTACGGCACTGGTAATGAATTAGATGAGTGGCATCGTTCACTGTGGGCAAACTACATGAAGGATGATACAGGGCTGGCTACCGCTGACCACGGTACGATGATTGTTCTGCGCAATCTCACCCCAACCTTTGAGAACACTCTTCGTCAAGGTATGTCCTTTGAGCCAACCAAAAACTTTGAGAAGTCCTATGGTTGCTTGATTGCAGAGACATACAACCGGATGCTCACTGATGATTTCCAAGCGTTCATTGGGATTTCATTTGAGACTTTGGTTCAAATCAAGCCTCTGAACCCAATAGTGCTGAACAACCTCAATGGCACTACAGCGGTTCGCAATGACTACCTTCGTGAGTCCAAGACATTCAGAATCAACGGTTATGATGCTGTTGTCAATGTCTACTCGATTGACGAAGTTGTTCATAAAGACAAGAAGTCCAACTCACGTCCTATGAACAATCAGAACTCTGGCATCTATGCTTACCGCAATGGTCGCCTTCATCTGTGTGGTCTTGAACTGCCTATGCAAGCATTCGTGCCAGAGCGTGGTATTGCAAAACTACCTCAAAGCAAGAAGTCAAGTGAGAGAGGCATTTTCCCTGAGTCTCATGGACGCAACAACAACGTCCGTGTTGAACTGACCTTCCCAAGTCAACTGGATGAGGTGTTCGGAGTCAATGTCAACAAGACAGAAATCTCCTTCACAGATGATGCATCAGACTTGGCTGTTTGGATGTGGGAAATGGTTCGCTTCTATGACAAGTACGACCTTGCAGAGCGTGAAGGTCGTAGAGTGAAGCGTGTATCTACACCAGCCAAGAAGTTCACCGCTGTGTTTGGTACATCCAAGCGTCACACCAATAGTGCCGAGAAGAAGGTGCTTGCCAGATTCAAGACCACTGTGGAGCGCAAGATTGCAGAGGATGTAATCAAGACCTTCATCGCTGAATTGTCTACTGAGGCTTAGCCTCGGTAGACCCCTCCAAACCCCCACCTTCAAGTGGGGGTTTTTTTGTTGCTCACTCAAGGAGCTTTTTTATTATTGTTTTTCAATGCCTAAAAAATCTTCGATTTTTTACAAATATATTTTAGATAATATTTTTGCATTGCTTTGAATCTCTTGATATAATTAAACAACAAAGGAGGAACGAGATGACTGTTAAAGAAGTGATTCAGATGCTCGAACAAATTGCAGAAAAGGAGGGTTACCAAACTGAGTGCATCGTTGAAATTGAAGAAGAAAACTACAACACTGAGGCTGAAATCCATACGGTCTGCACCAACGGATATCAAGATGGAACAAAGAAAATCTGTCTCCTTGGTACGAAAGATAATGAAGCAGATGAAGAGTAAAGTTCAACCCATCATCATAACCATAGTAATTATTCTTCTCTTAGGTCTTATTGGGAAGAATGACTTTAATGACAAGCTTGAAGAGGCAGGGCAAACCATTGAGTACAGTAAGTGATTTTAAATACAGTGAAGAAGCAAATGAAAAAGCAAAGCAAGACATTCAAGATTATTGTCTTAATTTCTTTGATGATTCCATTATTACTGCTGATGGATTCGAACTTGCTTTCTTGGGTTGTGGTTATTCCTTTGGTGGTGCTTATGCAATCTATAATTTTTCTACTTGTATGGAAATCCTGATGCAAAGAGATGGAATGACATATGATGATGCAGAAGAATATTTTGAATATAACGTGACTGGAGCGTTTTTAGGTGATAGAATGCCTGTATTCCTCCTGCCAATGAAAGAAGTAGAGTTTTGAATATAACACTTAAGAATGCTCGTATAAACTATCAGAATTCCGAAGAAACGGTTGCTTTTAATGCATTGCTTTGTATTGACACTAAACCTTTCGCAGAAGTCTCAAATGATGGCAAAGGTGGGGAAAATCGATACCGTCCTTTAGGTGATTCGATGGACTGGATTTATAATCATGCTCTAGTCACCCAATTCCGAGAATGGTGTTCAATTCAACCTCCAGTGTATGACAGGCAATCTGGAAACACTTATAAATATGATGCAGACATTCATGTTAATGATTGCTTAACACAATACATAGGTAATCAAAGCAAAGTTGCGGTATCATAATAGTAGAGCATTGAAGCCCTAACCAAAATTGGTTAGGGCTTTTTTATTACTAAAATTAAAAACCTAAAAAATCTACGATTTTTTAAGAATTGAAAAAGGATAATAAAATGAAGGCAATTAACTTTGAGAAGATGTTTTTTTATTTTATGCTGATTGTTGTAAGTGGAAGTGTTGGATATGCAATTAAACCAGATGCACCAACAGAGCAGATATTATATAATCAGAAAAATGAAGCTTGTGTTAGAGCAATGTCAATGATGCAAGTAATTTCAAAACAAACATATTTTGCAAACAAGAAAACAAAGAAGGAATTGGCCATAGAGAGAATGCAGAGGAATTAATTAACCGTTTATAGAATATAGTTTGGGTGTTTTCAGAGATTGTGGAGGAGACAAGATTATGGAAGCATTGAGTAGAAAGAAACTTTTAGTTTTAATTTGGGCTTATTTTTTTATTGGTGTATCATTTATTTATCTTGCTTATCTTTTCGGGAGATGAATTATGCGATTGAGCCCTGTTTCAAAGTTTTTTAAGTACACGTCGATTTTAATTTTAGTTTATTTAGCATTGGTATTAGTAAAGATGTTGATGGATTAGTTTTCGTTAATTGAACCCAGATAATGCAAATTGTCTGGGTTTTTTGTTTGCTATTTCCGAGTGTTGATGTATAATATAAGCATAATCCTTGATAGCTCAGCGGTAGAGCATTCGGCTGTTAACCGAACGGTCACTGGTTCGAATCCAGTTCAAGGAGTTTAATATGGCCTGTTAGTCGAGTGGTTAAGATGCCTCCCTTTCACGGAGGAGACCAGGGGTTCGATACCCCTACAGGCTAGATAACGTGGTATAATTAGTTTGATGTTCTCTGGTGGTGTAACGGTAGCACAGAGGTTTTTGGTGCCTTTAGTTGAAGTTCGAATCTTTACCGGAGAATCTTTGCTTAGGTAGTTCAATGGTAGAACACCATACTTGTAATATGGTTGTTGGGGGTTCGATTCCTCTCCTAAGCTTATGAATAGTTTATATATTTATGCTTTTGCTATTTTCGTAATTATGATGTATTTACCAGTTTTTTATGAGATTTATATGTTGCGAAAACTACTTAAATCAATTGCCAAAAAGACTGAAAAATTGGTAGAATAAGGTATAATAGAGATATGCAACCATAGCTCAGCGGATAGAGCAACTGCCTTCTAAGCAGTTGGTCGCAGGTTCGAGTCCTGCTGGTTGTACTACAAATCCCATCTTAATTGATGGGATTTTTTATTGCATATTCGAGATTAATGTAGTAAAATAATACATGACTAGAAAACTCGACTACACCATTTCAGAGACAATTTCTGCTCGCTCCAAAAATCGCATTCTTGTTCCAAAGAAGTATATCAAGTACATTGGATTGAATGTTGGCTTTGTTGCTCACGTTACCAATTTAAATGGTGCTTTTATCGTATCTGCTTGCCCTACTCCTGAATCAAAGAAGTTTATGGTTGACAAGGATGGTGCAGTTCGTTTCTATGGTAATAACAGCAAATACAAAATTATGATTGCTGATAATGTGGTGGTATTAAATGAGTATGTTTCTTAATTCTTTTGAGTTTACTACAGAAGATATAACAACTATTCTGAGAGCGCATGATACAGATATTTCCATTCAAGAATTGGTGGAAATATCTGATGCTCTTGATTATGATTCAATTGCTCGCACTGCTTTGATGTTTGACGATATCGAAAGCCAAACGCAAGCATCTTTGTCTCATGCAGAAGATTTAATGATTATGGATGGACTTTGGATTACAGAACCAAAAAGATTCCAAATGCCATGACCGAAATTAACTTGAGGAAAACTTTAGCTCGATTTGTTTATTTTATCGAACAAACAAACTCTGGCAAAAGCAAAGAATCAATACTCAAAGAATTGGAACTCACTGAAACCGAGTTCCAATTTTTACTTTCTAGAGCATTAGATATATCTACTCTAACTGATAATGAAGCAAAAATTGTTACACCTGTCGAAGAACATAAATATTTGATCGGTGGATGTTTATTAAGTAAAAACAATAAAATCTTAATGAGCTTATAACCATTGCGTTGAAAAGTGGTATAATTCTTTTAACTTGTTTTTAACTCCTCCAATTAAAACAAGTGTATAGAGCAGACAAGATATCCCCTTTTCTTGTCTGCTTTTTTTTGAGTAAAATATTATTTAATTTTAATTTCTAAAAAATCATAGATTTTTTACAATTTAATTTTCGATAATATTTTTGCTTTTATTTGACAATATGATACAATTACCTTATGAGAAAGCAAGCAGGTTTCTACAATCAAGATAGCACTGTAAAGAATGTTGTTTCCAAGGTACAGGAAAGCGATATTGTATACACTGTGAAAAGTGCTCTTTCAATATTGCAAGCATATTTACCTGACAATGAAATTACTTACTTGAATAAAAGGGGTGGTTGGTCTGCTTACGATAGTGTGAATTATATCAACCATTTCCACACAAAGAACAATCTCGACATAATAGACCCTAGCACTCTTGACTCCATTGATAGTGCTGATGGTGTAAGTCCCGATGGTGGTATTTGCTTTATCACAGGCAAAGATGGATTCAAACACATCATCTTAGTATCCGAGGCAAAACATCAAGGAAAGCACGATGGATATACACCTATTTCTGATTCTGGCTGGTTGAAAGAATGCACTAAGAATCCCAAGCTTGACCCCAATTTACCTATAGAAGAAAGACCAAAACAAGCAAATGGAAATGCTATAGAGAGAGCATTCAAAAACTCTAATACATTTCAAGGTCTTACATCAATCTATGGTTATTTTCCTTATGTGATTTTCTGCGATGGTTTTGATTTTCGTACAAAAGACGAATACAATTTATTTTCACATCAGAAGTTTGCATCAAGATATAATACAGATTCTCCAATTAGAATGAGATTGGTTTCTGGTAATTATTTTATGCCTCTAAACAATGCATATGTTCTTGGTGCTAAAAGAGGATTCAGTACAGTTTATCCAGCCTCAATTTATGCCAGAATGAAAAAGTGGGAATATCAAGAAATGGTGGATATATTTTTAGGTGTAATGCTTCAATCAATTAATCATCTGGAATCCATTGGTGAATTAGGATAAAATAGATTATGGAAGAAAAAGTTTGGATTTACTTATCGAAAACTGGTACTGGCTTTGAATTAGCCGGTACTGATATTATCTCTGGTTTCGATGCTTTTGTTAATGCTGATGGCTCTTATTTAATTGAGCATTCTTATTCTGATATTAAAGGCGATGAGCATTTCTTTATTTATGAATGGGACAAATCTCAAAAGAAGAGACGCACTATTTTTGAAGGTTATCAAAGACAAAATGTATTGACTGGATTTGCTAAGAACGTAGACATCCCAGAAAATCTAAAGTTGGCAATATTTAAAAACTATACATTTGATGAAGAGGATTTGGAGTTAGAAAAAAATGCAAACTAGTGAACAGAAAATAAAACTATTAAAGAAGACCATTGAAACACTTTGGCATGGTGTTTCTGATACTAAAGAAGGCGATTACCCACGAATAATCTCACTTTATAAAGAAGTATTGATGCATGATTACCACGATGCAGATTCTTGGGAAAATATGGTCTGGCTTATGTGGTCTATGGCTATTAATAAGAAAGATACAGTGTGGTTATTTCAAGCAGAGAAATTTGCTAAACGATATCTCTCTTTAAATCCTAATGGTTATAGAGCATACGAATATCTAGGTCAATTTTATCGAATTATGATGACTGATGAAAGACTTGCTATTCGATATTATGAGAGCGCAATTCGATGGAAAGATGCACCAGAAACAACCTTCCATTCTCTCACCTCTCTCTATATTAAAACTGGAGATAGAATAAGTGCCATTGGAAATTGTCGCTTTAATTTAAAACGATATCCCAATGACCCTTATGCAAAATCCAAAATGAAAGAATTAATTAAGTAAAAATAGAACCTCATTGTAAAGATGAGGTTTTTTCTTTTAACTTATCGTAGTCTTCCTTGAGTAACAAATATTTCCATGCCAAAACAAATTGAGTAATGACAAGGAAAACAATTGAAAAGATCATATTCCCTCCATCATTATTATTGAAAATTAAAAAGTAAAAAATTGTAGATTTTTTAGAAATTAATTTAGGATAATAAAAGTTTGATATAATAACACTATGACTGAATTTGAAAAAGCCTTGTTTGGCAAATGTCTCTTCCCTTCTGAAAAAGTTCTAAGGCCCAACGCAAGTGAAATGAGGGGAATTAGATTAGGATATCCAGATGGTACTAGAGCTATCTTCTGGTTTAATGGTAAAAAACACTTCATAAGAGTTGAAGTGCTTGGAGCAATTTTCAATGTAAAAACCCCGAAACATATTGCAGAACAGATATTTCAGGGTTTTTATGATAAGTATGGCTCTCTCACTAATTATGAAGACATTTGAATCTTCTTTTTTCTTGGTGGTTTTACACAAGTTTCAGTAAATAAATCACCACTTACAGGTAATTCCGCTTCTAAGTCAATTGTTACTTCTTTATTGCATATCTTACAAGCGGATGTATATTTTACTTCACTAATTATATTGAAGTTTGCCAGAGAGTGATTGTTCAAATGAGCAGTTTTTTTAATTTCTGCCATGAGAGGTAGTGCTTTGAATATTCCCATGTGTCTAGTATATCATTTAAAAATAATGATTTCAATTCTTGCATATATGGTTTTTATTTGATATATTAGTACATGAGAGTTGACATGAAAAAAGTTATGTGGGTTTCTGATTCCCTTGAACCTTGGAATCACAGTCATCATTACGAACCACTCATTGAAGACTTGACTGGTTTTAATTTAACTGAAAACTTGTGTTCCGAGACTGTTAAATATATGGCAAAGCGACTTAAAGATACGCCATACCAAAGAAGATTCCGCTCCAAGTATTCTATCTTTGAAAATGAATATGTAGCCCTTGTGGAAAAGTTTAATACACAAGCAGACAATAATGGAAAGATTGAGGTGAAGTGATGCTTACTAAACTTGTATTTTCAAATAGTAAGGCTATTAAAGCAGGTCAAGTCATAAAAGAAAACGCACATAGATACAAGCAAGATATTGAAAAAGATTATATCTATCAACAATTTATCAATAAAGAAACAAAGGTAAAGCAAAATGAAAAAATTCAAGAAGTTTGTTGAAGAGTTGGCTCTTGCATCAGGTACAGAAATGATGCGAGCCAGCCAAATGCGTCCAACCAGTTTCAAGGACAAATCAAAGTACTCCAGAAAAGCAAAGCACAAGAATCGCCAGGAAAATAATTCTGGCGATTCTTCCTTGTAATCAGCTAGAAGTGTGGTATAGTATTACTGTTAGTTCATAGACATACCTTTCACTCCCTATCTGTATCTCAGGTGGGGAGTTTTTTTATTATCAATTCTCAATTTCTAAAAAATCTACAATTTTTTATGCTTTTATTTTCAATAATAAAAAAGGAGGGCTTTCGCCCTCCTTTTAGTCGATGTCTACAATCAGCTTGCAGACTGGATATTCACAATACCCAGATGGAACTTTTTCACCAGTCTGCTCAAAAAGACCAGAGGTTGCAATATCGTTCCAGAGTGTAGCACCCATATTGTAGTAATTGGCGCAAAACTCATTCTCACCCATAGGGAAAACATTTGTAGAGATGTAGGTGACAGGGCATCCATCCTCATCAATAAGAGAAAGAGCGAGGTTACCGTTGGTCTGATACTTGTGCTTCTTTACAGAGCAGAGACCGTAGTTTGTGGTTTGAATCTTCATCATAACTCCTTACTCACATATTATATCGAATAAAAACAAATCTGCAAGAAATTAAATAAATTATATTTATTTGATATATGCTGGAATATGGCATATACTGTGGTGTAAGGAAATAAAACACTATGTCAACTCGTTCACGTATTGGTTTGATGCTTGAGGATGGAACAGTCAAGCATTCCTATTGTCACTTTGATGGATACCCTAACGGTGTAGGTCATACACTTGTAGAGAATTATTCTGAGATTGAAAAAGTCGAAGAGCTGTTAAGTTTTGGTGATATGTCATTTCTTGCACCAAAAGTAACTCCTGATGGTATTCATAATTTTAATAATCCAGAGCAGGGCGTAACTGTTTTCTATGGCAGAGACCGTGCAGAAACTGATGTAGATTCTGTAACTACGCCAATGGATGAATATCTTTCAGTCAAGTACTCTTCCTGTATTGATTATCAGTATGTTTTCACTGGTGGTAATTGGTGGGTTTATGATAACAATGATAAGACTGAATGGGTACTTGTCAAGAGATATCTTTCAGAATGCACCTTGACAGAAGAGGAACTCTCCTGTACTATAGAGATGTAAGATTCATCACTTACTTTCTTCCAAAAAATAAAAACCCCTTTTCAGCAAGAGGGGTTTTTATTATGCCATTTCAATTTCTAAAAAATCGTAGATTTTTTACAATTTTAATTTTGATAATAAAAACATCCCTTGACTTTCGTCAAGGGATGTGATAGACGCTAGTGAATCTCAAACAAGAAACTTGGGGATTCTACCACTGGATTCACCGCATATGGGTCGTACATCTTGTCAAGCATTGAACTGTAGACAAAAGTTTTACCAGAGTAATTTCCATTTTCAGGATTCAACTGCCAGATTTCGTTACCGATTCCAGCATTCATTTCATCAAAGTAATTGTATGCTGGTACGAAATCATTATATACAAAGAAATAGAACACTGATGGGTTTGATTTGTATCGGGTTACTATGTAAGACTTGCCATCAAACCAAACGCCTTGACCAACGTACTCAATAGCAGAAGACCTGTTGCCAACATCTTGAATGCGAACTCTCATTACCATTCGCTTAGTAGTAGTGTTTTCCATACAAAGAATATATCATATAAAAGCATAGTCTTGCAAGGTTTATTTATTTAATATGTGATAACTAAATAGTGCTTGCATCTACCTTAGAGATGGCGTAATATATTGATGTAGGGATGGAGTCTAGAACCTCCCTCAACCAGTAAGAATCCAGAACGGCTAGAATCTATTGCGAGATTCAAATAAGGGTAGCAACCTTGGAGTAGTTAAATCTACAATCTCTTACTGACCTTGGCAGGGACTGACGCAAACAGTTATGTCAGGGCAGATTTGTGGTTGGGTACTATGCTCTGTTTAAAGACAAGGGTACCATCGGAGGCAGAGACCATCGAAAGAACTGCTAATTTCATTTAGTGAAAACTAAATGTGGATTGAAACCGTACTGGTTGAATTCCAGCCAACCACAAATTAAATCATTGTTCTCTTTATTCAGCTAGTAAAACCTCAGAGTTAATTCTGGGGTTTTATTATGTCTTTTTAATTTCTAAAAAATCTTCGATTTTTTACCAATTTATTTTCAATAATATTTTTGCACATCTACTTTTATTTGATATAATATGTGAGTAAGGAGAACGATATGGGACTTGATAACATTTGGAAAAAAAGCAAAGAAGAGAACGGCGTTATTGAAGGTGACTTTAAACTCTGCGGTGGAGTTTTCTCTGGTCACGGAAATGATTCATTCCGTGGCAAAGTTTATGACCGCTTTGTAGAGGATGTCACTGGTGTTTCCTTATATGGCGACCCAGAAACCTTTGAAGTGCCAAATGAAACTGTCAAACAGATGGCAGATGATTTGCAAGCAACAGAATGGCGTGATTCTTACATCGAAAACTATGACATCGAAGAGCAAGAGTTCAAAGACTTGGTCAGAATGTTCAGGCTTCACGCTGATGCTGGTCACTACCTTTTGGCTTGGTTTTAAGGAGATAAAGCAATGAGAGAATGGATGACTCTTGGTCCAGTACCATACGAAGAAGATTGTGTGCAGGTCAATTCAAACGAAGACTATCTGCCTGCAATGAATACTGAGGTAAGAAAGTTTGTCCAATTTCTGGAAAACAGATTCCTAAACATTCCAGAAAATGCTTACTTTGGAGTCAAGTCTGAAAACCATGACTTTGGACCTTACAAGGAAGCCGCTGTTTATTGGGACACCAATGACGAAGAGTCTCAGCAATTTGCATTCTTTGTGGAAAGCAACCTCCCAGCAACTTGGGATGACATAGAACAGATTGATTGGAAAGCCAAGCTAGCTGTATCACACTAAAGGAGAGGGCGCAAGCCCTCTCCTTTTTATTATCAAAAATATAATTGTAAAAAAATCGTAGATTTTTTAGAAATTAAAAATGCATAATAAACTTGGCTGGGGTAAAACCCAGCCAAGCATCAACCCTACATTCCTTCAAATAACTCTGAATCTTCCCCACTTAAATCAGACTCTATAATGATTGGTGGCATAAAATCATCAGGCTTTTTGAACGCTCCAAGGTACTGCTTATACTTGAACTGAAACTTGTCTGCAGTGCTTTTGATTACAGGATACACAGTCATTACAACACCTATAGAGCTGATTGCTATTTCCATTCTCTTGCCCTTGACTGTTGTTTCAAATGTCATTGAGAACACATCCTTTTTAAGAACGTGATATAAATACTTTGAGTCTACTGGGAGAAAATCTATAAAAGGCAAATCTCTTTCCATCGTCCGTAACATTGCGTGTTCCGAATAAGTCAACATCTTATCAAACCAAAATAATGGATTCTCCCATTGCTTGTCGTACCAAATCATCTTCCTTCACCTTTCTTTGATAGCATATTGTATCTTATAATACGCTCATCTGTCAAAACAAAAATAATTCTTGACTTCCCTTGATATTTGTGTTATATTAGTGTTGTAAGGAAGTTAATATGAAAACAACTAGAAATTCGGACAGGCTTCGTGAGATTTTGTTTGCAACTCGTCATCAGATTGTGTCTCTTAAAGATATCCAAATGGATATGATGAGACATGATACAAAGGTAGCAAACAACATTGCAACACAAATCTCTGCATTGGAAGAGGTTTACAAGCATCAACTAACTCTTGTTAATCAGGCAGAAAACGCAGAGCCAAAACGCAATGGTTGGTTCTCAGGTCATATCAAAACCAAAGAAGACCGACTCGCCAACATCATGGACTAAACTAAAGCCCCTAGTAAATATAGGGGCTTTTTTCTTGACATCTTCTCCCGACCTATGTTATATTGTTAGTGAGGGATGATATGAAAAACAAGTTTACTGGTAGATGTTGCTATTGTGCTTGTACTGTTAGTGCAGGCGAAGGTCGATGCTGGAGATGGGACGAAACAAAACGATGGTATGTAGCCTGCGAAGATTGCTTTCAAGATAAGAAAGAAGAACGGAAAAATCAAGGCTAAAAGTTAATGGGGAGACAAGAGCTCCCCATTTTCATCTTTTATTATGTGTTTTAAATTGCTAAAAAAATCGTAGATTTTTTAAGCTTTAATTTTCAATAATAAAAAGGAGGGCTTTCGCCCTCCTTTTGGTCTTAGGCTTCCGTTAAGGCTTCGGAAGCACGAACCAAGTGCTTTGCAAACTCTAGATTGGCACGGCACTTTTGCTCTTCTGCCTTCATCAATTCATAACGAAGAGTTATAGAGCGCACAGCCTTCACCTGTTCTGCAAGCATACCAGCGAGTTTTGCTTCACGCTGTTCAGAATTAGAACCCAATTCCTTGACATCAACTGTACGCAGAATTTCAAACTTTGCATCTTCCAATGCCCATTCTGCTTGAGTGAGATTGTTCTTCTCATTGACAGAAGTAGTGACAATTGTGTTGTAAAGCTTGTTGAATTCCATCAACTTTACTACCGCATCCATCGTTGTCAAACCAGTTTTTGTAGCCATTGCTATCTCCTTCAGTGATGTCTTATTATATCAAATAAATATAGGTATGCAAAAATATTATCAAAAATAAATTGGTAAAAAATCTTCGATTTTTTAGAAATTGAAAATCAATAATAAAAAGCTTTGGATCCAAAAAGAAAGGGAGGGCTTTCGCCCTCCCTTTTACATTTCGATGTTTACGTGTTTGATTGCACCCAAGAGTCCAAAGTTGAACTCTTTTAAGGATTGCATGACAACATCTTTTTCATAGATGTCTTCGCACTCTCCAATGAACTTTGTAAGACGTTGCAGGAAAGTGGTTCTTGCAACTAAAGTGATGTCTGTAAGAGAATCACCGTATGTAAACTGTTCAAGAAATTCTCCAGACTCTGCACTACCCAACTCTATCGCATCAAAGAAGTCCGATGCATTTACAAAGTGTACTGTTTGTTCCATTATTCTGCGCCTTCCTCTGCAAACGGGTCTCCAAGCAAAACTCTCATCTCTGCTTCGATGGCTTCAAGTTTCTTTTGTGCAACTTTAAAGTCATCTTCAATCCATTCGATTCTATGATTGTTGTGTAAATCTTCTGCTTGAATCGCAGACCTTACACTACAGTAAAGTGCATTGAGAACTGTTGCTCTCTCTTTGTCGTAATCTTCAATCTTCATCTCTTTGTTCCTTACAGCATTATTATATCAAAACAATAGGCGATTACAAGAAGAAAACAATATATTTATTTGACATATTCTTCTT
>Ga0208023_1000031_pt1 | contig 65204 bp, 64 predicted proteins | sample Colrivmet1370A02_FD_187625 | JGI IMG/M metagenome (GOLD analysis project Ga0208023, IMG submission 187625) | Estuarine microbial communities from the Columbia River estuary - metaG 1370A-02 (SPAdes) (version 2) | ecosystem: Environmental > Aquatic > Marine > Intertidal zone > Estuary | place... | reverse complement strand
ATTGATTTTTTAGGCATTCCTGCTCCCTGACTGGATATTTACAACACACCAATTATACTCGCCTGCACATTTTTCACGGATAAGTATCCATGCCTAATATGACCTTTGACGCCATTATTCTTGGAAGCGGTGCTGCTGGCTTGACTGCAGCCTTGCTGATGCCAGCTGAATGGCGTATTGCGTTAATTAGTAAAACCGAACTTATCAGTGGCGCGACCCAGTGGGCGCAAGGTGGCATTGCCGCGGTATTAGACCAATCAGATTCTGTAGAATCGCACATCTCAGATACTCTGGTCTCAGGTGTTGGCCTCTGTAACCTAGCAGCAGTAACCCAAACCGTTTCTCAGTCGGCTGTTGCCATCGACTGGCTTATTGATCAGGGCGTTCCGTTCACCGTTAATCCTGTATATGCAGAACCTGGCGCAGAGTATCCATTCCATTTGACCCGCGAGGGTGGCCACAGCCACCGGCGTATCATCCATGCCGCAGACGCGACTGGACGGGCGATATCTCAAACACTGACCGATAATGTCCGAAAACGCAGCAACGTGACGATATTTGAAAACTTTACCGGCATCGACATCGTGACCTTTGAAAAACTGGGGCTGACGGGGTCTGGAATGGCAGGGCTATATGCGCTAGACCGGGACAAAAAATCAGTCGTGGCATTTAGATCACAACGGTTGCTACTCGCTACGGGGGGCGCATCTAAAGCCTATTTGTATACATCCAACACCGATGGGACATCAGGTGATGGAATCGCAATGGCATGGCGCGCTGGCTGTCAGGTGGCTAACATGGAATTCAATCAGTTCCACCCAACCTGCCTGTATCACCCGCATGCCAAATCGTTTCTTATTTCCGAAGCGGTGCGCGGTGAAGGTGGCAGGCTGACCCTGCCCAATGGTGAAGCATTCATGCACAAATTCGACGAGCGCTTAGAATTGGCGCCACGAGACATTGTCGCCAGAGCCATAGACCACGAGATGAAGCGATTGGGGATTGACCATGTTAATTTGGATATCAGCCACCAAACACCAGAATTTATCAAGCACCACTTCCCGACCATTTATAACCGCTGCCTGAGTTTTGGGATCGACATTACCAGCCAACCCATTCCCGTCGTACCTGCTGCCCACTATACCTGTGGTGGGATTCAGACCGACCTTGATGCGGTGACAAACGTCAAGGGCATCTATGCGGCAGGTGAGTGCGCCCACACGGGGCTGCATGGCTCCAATCGCCTCGCATCGAATTCATTGCTCGAATGCTTGGTGTTTGCACGTACTGGCGTGGCGCATATGCTCACTATGGCAACGCGATCGGGAGACTACAAAATCCCAGAATGGGACAATACCCGCGTGACAGATTCCAATGAAGACGTGGCCATCTCCCATAACTGGGATGAGGTGCGTCGCTGCATGTGGGATTACGTCGGGATTGTTAGATCGGATAAACGGCTACATAGAGCACTTAAGCGTGTGCATGTCATACAGGGTGAAATTAACGAGCACTACCGCACCTATCACGTGAGCAACAATCAGTTAGAGTTACGTAATTTGACGATGGTCGCCGAGTTGATGATACGGTCAGCTTTGTTGAGAAAGGAAAGTCGTGGGCTACATTTCACCCAAGACTATCCAAACGTGCTTCCCGAAGCGCTTGATACGCTATTAACGCCTTCGATGCTAGATGCCACCTAGACAGACTGTAGAATCGCGTGGAAAGTGGGCCCACTATCAATAGGGCAACCCTTACACAGCGGTGTTAAGCCAGGCCCTCAATGCACGCAAGGCTTCTGGGTCTGCGGAATCTGAAAACAATACCAATGATTTCTTCTGCCCCCTGTCATCGGCCAGCTTCAATACGGTCAACCAATGACTATTCCATTGTATTGCTGCCAAGTGACCCGGCCACCTTGTACCATCTTTTTGAATAAGGGTGAAAGCATCGCCAGCATATTCAAAGCCCATAATTGACGACTTGGCCGCCATAGACACGGAACGAAAGAATACCCAGTTGAATCCCACACCGATGGGAAACAACAACATCAAAAACAGGGTATGAATGTCTGCCAATGTACTCACCGCAATCATCAACACCAACAGCAGGCCATAGAGCCAAAATTTTAAGCGACTCGAACGCATTAGCGTGACAGCGACGGCATTATCGACTTTCAAGAATTAGCCCTACGATAGCGGCAATCTCAGCATCTTCTGGGATAGATGAGCGCATAAACCATGAAAACATATCTTGGTCTTCACAGGCTAATAACTGTTCATAACGCATCTGATCGGCTTCACTGATTGTAGGGAAATGGTCACGTACAAAGGGAACTAAAATAAGATCGAGTTCCAACATTCCTCGACGACTGTGCCAAAAAATGCGGTTTAATTTTTCTTGACTGACCATTTTATTTTTCACCATCGCCCATATCATGTTAAAAGAAGTTGCATAAAGCACACTTAATTCATTTCTGCGCTTAACTCATTCGTGTCGCTATTATAACTAAGGAATTACTAATGTCCGACTCTTTCAGTGGTTTAGTTTCACCTTTGGCACAATTTGGGCTGATATATGTCAGCGGCACCGACACTCTCACGTTTTTACAAGGCCAAACAACAATAGACGTCAACCAACTGGCTACCGATAAATGCTTGCTAGGTGCTTTTTGCAACCCAAAGGGACGGGTAGTGGCGAGCTTCATGGCAACGTCATGGGCAGACGGTGTCATGCTGGTGTTGCCCGCTGACAATGTATCGGGCACCCTAGCCCATCTCAAAAAGTATGCCGCTTTCTTCAAGACGCAACTGGTAGATGCTAGCAAACGATGGCACCTATTAGGCACCGACTCCCCAGTGCCAACCAGTGAAGCCATCAGTGCGTCGCCCCAGTGGGATGACAACCGACACATCACCTTTCTGAATCCATTGGCAGACGACTACGAAACTGCGTTGGAAGCCTGCTTGGCCAACAAACAGGCGGTTGATGAACACCAATGGATGGCTTTAGATATTCAAATGGGTATCGCTTGGATTGACCAGCAAGCGGCAGGTGAACACACACCACACCACCTCAATTTGCAATGGAACAACGGCATTAACTTCAAGAAAGGCTGCTATACCGGACAAGAAGTCGTGTCACGCATGCAATTCAAAGCCAAGTTAAAATCCATAGCCTATGCATTACAGTGCGGACAGCCCATGAAGCCAGCACAAGCCATTTATAACCGTGAAGGAAAAGCAGTAGGCACCGTCATCAATGCTGCTAATGAATGGGCGCTAGGAGTAGTTCACATTAAAGAATTACCAGGAGGCCTGTTTGCGGATGCCGAGGCGCACTTGCCTGTAACACCCGTTTCGTTACCTTATCAGGACGCCATAAAGGCCACTTTAGAAAAGCAGGCGTCAGACAACTAGGTTTGATGTTCTAGGGCTGTCAGGATGGCCATTGCTTCATCGCGGTGGCTTCCACAATAGGCTAGCTCAGCTTTAAATTGATCACAAAAGGCGGGGCGTTCAGTGCTTCCCCACAAGCGACATAAAAACTTGTCGTCGAGGTGAAGGCATTTCTGTCCTGCTGCTTTTCCTTGTGGCATCCCCGGCATTGGGGTGGTAATTGATGGCGCAATACAACAGGCACCACAGTCGCTTCGGCACACCATGGAATCGACAGTATGAATCAGTGCCATTAGCAGCTCCTACAAGATTGAAGACTTTAAAAATTAATGTCATGAAGCAAACAGTGTGCTCTGTGCCTACTGATTGAGCAAGCAGTCGATGATACTGGGCTGCAATTTGAAGCACCCAGTAGATGACCATTGACTGCCTAAAATACCGCCTTGGCATGGTTCTATTTTTTTGCACAGTGCTTGAGCCTCGCCCGCCAGACAGGCAAAATAGCAGCCCGCATTGACTGCCACCCACATCAGGAACCTGACATGCCACGCGCACCATTATTGCACTACACGGAACAAGGTTCAGGGCCACCATTGCTGGTATTGCACGGCCTCTTTGGCGCTGGCAATAATTGGAGTCAAATTGGCAAAGCGCTGGCAGCCGACTACCGGGTTATCCAAGTTGATTTAAGAAACCACGGGCAATCATTTCATGATGACCTCATGGACTATCCCGCCATGGCATCTGATGTCTGGGCATTGATGGACCACCTTCAGCTTGAAAAAAGCCACATTCTCGGGCATTCAATGGGCGGAAAAGTCGCCATGGAATGTGCTCTACAGCATCCTGATCGCGTCGACAAACTCATCGTGGTCGACATTGCTCCCGTCGCTTATGATTCAAGGCACCATGCGGTTTTTGACGGAATTAGGTCTGTCGAGCTCGCACATTTACAACAGAGAAAAGACGCAGAAACGCAACTATCGCGTCATATACAGGATCCGATTGTGGTGCAGTTTTTGATGAAAGGCCTCCACCGCACGCCTGCTGGTTTTCAATGGCGATTCAATGCCGCTATTCTTGAACTGCATTACGCTAATTTGATCGCAGCACCGGCAGCCACGGGCCAATTTACTGGCCCGACATTGTTTATAAAGGGTATGTTATCGGATTACATTTTGCCCGATCACAAGGCAGCTATCGCCCAACGCTTCCCTAATGCGCAAGCCAAACTCATTGCAGGTGCTGGGCATTGGCCACATGCTGAGAAACCGCGTCTACTGTTGTTGATGGTGAACCAGTTTCTTCAAGATGCCGTACCACATGACTGACTGGCCGATCATTATCACGGCCCCCTAATTTTCAATTGATAGGCTCCAAGCACCTATGAACCACATCAATCCTAAAAAATTGGCCCACAGCAAATGGACTGCCGTAATCCCCACGAATAAAGAAAAACACTTTATCGTATCTGAAACGGAATTTGATGAGACAGGGGCCATTGTCAGCTGCACACTAGAGGCCGTATTGACGAAACGGGCCATACCTATAGACTGGCAAATATTAAAAGACGACAGCCATTGGGTGCATGGCTGGCAATAAATCTCACAGATAACTTTGTTTTGCCCGACATTGACGCTGAAACGCTTATTTAAGAACTCATCGGACTATTCTCAGAGGTAAATATGGATACCTATGTTGTTTTGCTTAGAGGCATCAATGTTGGGGGTAAAAACCTGCTGCCAATGGAGAAGCTTAAGCACCTGCTTAATATGGCTGGTTTTGACCATGTGAAGACCTATATTCAAAGTGGCAATGTGGTTCTAACCAGTGTTGACAACCCTGCGTCTCACATCGAACGTTTAATCGAGGCCGAATGTGGTTTTCGGCCTGAGGTGTTGGCTTTCTTAAAAGAAAATTTTAACCGCGCCGCTGTGAACAACCCCTATCAGAGCCACAATGGCAGTCTTGTCCATTTTTTCTTCTGCAAAGAAACGCCAAAGCCCGATCCTGCAGCCATGACACAGTACGCTGCAGATTCTGAGTCCTACCAACTGATCGATCAGGTATTCTATCTACATGCCCCAGATGGCATTGGAAGGTCAAAATTGGTGAAGCACGTGGAGGCCTGCGTCGGCGTGAGAACAACCGGCCGGAATCTCAACACCATAAGAAAAATTCAGGCGTTAATGGGTGGCGATTAACACTGCCACTTATTGATCTACTCCTAGTAAATCCTACACAACATCGTCGCGTTAATTTGTTATCTACCCTATGTGGCGAGCCCTCACAAACCAGCTGGTAGTGTAAAAATGCCACCAGCAGCATCGCCAGCGTCTTATAGGCTGCATCTTCTGAAAAAATACTCCGTTAGCGTCTATACTTTTTGGGACAGTAATTCTGACTGTGCAGTATCAGCCAATGGAATTCATAACATACGATACCCATCATGAGGCGCACCCAGTGAACGATACAACGCTTACACGAAACACCCTGACCTTCACACGTTATGCCGCTATGGCTTGGTCAATGATCACATTGTTGACGTTTTCCTTGGCCATGATCGCCATTCCGCCCTCAGGGCCCTATTGCCCTTCTGAGTGCATGGTCTACCCCTACGCTGACCTATTAGCCTACTACCCCAGAGACTATTTCTGGCTCTATAGCGCAATAATTCAATTATTTGCCTATCTGGTCTTTGTCATGTCGACCTATTTCATTGCGACACAAGACAGAAAACTGTTCGCCTTCTTAAGCACTGGATTTGCGCTGATTGCCGCCACCGTTCTTCTGATCGCCTACTTCACGCAGTTTTCGGTAGTACCCATTAGCTTGATGAAAGGAGAAACCGACGGCATGTTATTGTTAACCCAGTACAATGAACATGGCTTGTTTATCGCACTTGAAGAGTTAGGTTACCTTACGATGAGCATCTCATTGCTGTTTTTGGCCTGGGTTTTCCCTACTAACTTAAGACTAGGTAAATTCCTTCGCTATTTGTTAATGCTGCCTGTCATCGTCACAGTGGGTGCCTTTGCGTTTTACTCGTGGCAGTTTGGTATCGACAGAAGTTACCGCGCTGAAGTCGCCATTATTACAGGCAACTGGCTGGTAACCATTGTCGCTGGTGTGGCCATTGCTTTCTATTGTAAGGATCTGGCCAAGAAAACAGCCTAATCTGAGGGGCACATCAGCAATGGACCCGATACCTTAAAGTCCGCCTCATGATTTCAGACACCCGCGTTAATCATAAAAAAAGCCAGCTCAAGGCTGGCTTTTGACACTAACAGCGACAGTAGAATTACTGAGCGCCAGCCGATAATTGACTTTCAACCAGCATTTTTTCAAGCGCAGTGAGCTGAGACTGCAATCCAATTAGCCGCTCATTCACCTGTAATCTAAACGCATTAATCGAAGCGATATCCTGTCCGATCTCGTCGATGTTCACTTGAGACTGCAAGGAAGCTGCATCCAAGGCTTTTTGTTGCGCGGTAAATTTCGCATCAACATCCGCCATCCTTTGTTTAAAGTTCATCGAGCGGACCTGATCTGACAACAGGGTCTGTGACAGGGTCAATTCATCAAACTTTGGCGTCAAAGTGGCCCAGCGCTTATCAATATCGGATATTTGCTTAGTCATCACATCTAGCTGCTGTAAGGTTACAGCAATGCTAGCAACTTTCGATTCGACCTGCCCCAATGTGCCATGATCAGCTGCTTGGCGCTTGTCGAGGTCTGTGGCCTGCTTGCCCAATGATGTCAGTTGACTCGCATGTGTCGTTACGGTGCCAGCAAGTTCTGACGCATCAGAAGCCACTTGCGCAATGGCGGCTTGTAAGGTCTTGACACTCGCAGCGGCAGCGGTCTTCATGGCCGCAATTTCAGCCTGATTGTCTTCGATCCAGCCCTTGTTGCGCTTATTGGCGACATCCCACAGCTTTCTAATTTCAGACATATGATTGGTAAATTGAATCTTAATATTCGACTCATTCATCACCAAATTTTCGTCAGTGGCAGACAACTGGCCTTCCATGACTCCAATACGGGCGTTGGATAGCTGTAATTCGTCAACGGTTTGATTCAGTCTCAGTGTTAACTGGTAATTTTGCCACACCACAAAACCCGTCAATAAAGCCAATAACAACACGAAAAACCACAACATTACCGGCTTTCTTGGGGTTTTTTCTTTCACTTTTCGCTCTTCGGGTACCGGTTTACGTCGTTGAACGATATCTTCACGATCAGGAACCATTTTAGGTAAGTCTTGCATTGATCCACCTTGGGCATCTAAACAGATTAAAACACCGAGCCATCCACACGCCTAACTTACTGGGCCGTGCACAGGTCACTCGGGAAATTTTGTACACGCATTATAATGGTTTCATGGCACAATACAGCACCGCAAAGTAATTATGCGGGCAATAAAAATGCGAATAAGGGTGTTTTTTTGTTTTATTTAATTGAAAGCAAACGATTCGCCCTTATTCTATAGTTAGGATTGCATGGCAACGAAACGCGAGCGCGGTTTGTTGGATGCACATTGTTTAGCGGCAATTTCTCTTACAATAGGACAACAATCATGGCTTTCGAACTACCAGCACTACCTTTCGCGCGTGACGCATTGGCTCCACACATTTCTGAAGAAACGTTGGACTACCATTACGGTAAGCATCACAACACCTATGTGGTCAAACTTAATGGTTTGGTTGCCGGTACCGATTTGGCTAGCAAGTCACTTGAAGATCTTATCAAGACTGAAAAAGGTGGCATTTTTAACAATGCTGCACAGGTCTGGAACCACACCTTTTACTGGAACTGCTTGAGCCCAAATGGCGGCGGCGCTCCTACCGGCGCATTGGCTGATGCCATTAGTGCTAAATGGGGTACATTCGCTGCATTTCAGGAAGCGTTTAACAACAGTGCAGTAAACAACTTCGGTTCAAGCTGGACCTGGTTGGTTAAGCGCGCAGATGGCAGTTTGGATATCATCAACACCAGCAACGCTGGTTGCCCATTGACTGACGCAAGCGTTACCGCCCTGATGACGGTCGATTTGTGGGAACACGCATACTATATCGACTACCGCAATGCACGCCCTGACTATATGGGTGCATTTTGGCAGTTGGTGAACTGGGATTTCGCGCAGGCTAACTTCGCGTAATCACCAGATCACAGTAGAGCAGTGGGCCGTTCGGCCTACTGCTCAGTCAGTATTAAACCTAAAGCATGTACGTGCTCTACGGCATCAATACCCAAACTGGTGAGATAGCCACCATCATCCTGCGTAACCAATCCTTTTTCATGTAACCGTTTTGCAGCCGCAATAAGTTCAGGCTTTGCATCGTGGTGAATCTTTATGCCTTCACGAATGGAATCGCCAGAAAACTGAAAAAGCACTTCAATTTCTGCTAACCAACCATTGGGTAATGTCATCGTTATATCCTCTGATACGATCTAAAAGTGTCTGATCTACGCGCCTTCTATCCACTCATGTGTCAGAAAGACGCCAATGTAGACGGTTTATTCAACAATGCCGAGTGCGACATCGATGTCATGAATAATCTGTATGATGGGCCCACCATCGGGCGCATCTTTAAAATACATTTCTGCCATCGCCGAAACATTACTGCCATTTGGTAAATTCATGCCGCCTTCAATCAAGGCAGTGAGACGTGGAATGAGCAGAAATTGCAACCACTGCGGAAAGTTTAGTGTGTCAACACAAAAAGGCTGTTGGCTGTTTAATGCTTCTGGATCGATGGGTGATTGCTGCCACAAACCTGCAGCATCTAAACGTTCTCGAAGTGCAGTCAACAGGGGCAATACTTCCTGTGTCATTTAACGGTGCTCCACAATATTTACGGGGACGGATTCACCCCTGTTCTTTTCGGCTTTAACTTTTTTTTGGTGCATATTTTCACGGTGCAGAATATACAAGCCTGTTGCAATCAATACACCGGCAGTCAAAAGTGTCGTACTACTTGGAATATCATCCCACAGCATCCACCCTAACCCAATGGCCCAAATCAGTGAACTGTATTCAAATGGGGCTAAAGCTGAGGCTGGCGCTAAGCGATAAGCTTCCGTCAACAACAGTTGGGCTACGGCACCACTCAACCCTAACAACAATAAAACACCAATATCATCAACCTGAATCGGCTGCCAGTCTATCATCGACAAGCCTGCTGAACCCAGTGTCATCCCCAGTGTAAAGTAAAAGGTTAACGAGAGGGTGCTTTCTTTGCGGTGCATGATTTTCAATACAATAACCAATACCGCATAAACGAGCGTGCTATAGAGGCAAGCCATTGCTGCCCATGAGAAACCCAATCCTGCCGGCTGAAACAATGACAGCACTGCAATGAATCCAACCAATATAGCAGCCCATCGGTGCCAGCCAACGCGCTCTTTGAGCCACACTATGGATAACAGGGTGACAAACATTGGCGCAGCGTAAAAAATCGTATAAGCATCGGCCAGAGGCAATGCGCGAAAGGCAAACACTATGGCCGCTAACATGCTGATGGCCAATAATGATCGAACGATATGTAGCCCCCATTGCGCAGTCTTAAGTTCTCCCCATGCACCCTTCCAAGTCACGAGTGCAATCACAAAGGGTAACGCTGCCACCCCACGGAAAAAGGTTACTTGAAAGCTACCATAGTCAGCCGATAGTGTTTTTAAACAGGCATCCATCACGGCAAATGCTGCAATAGCAGCCACTTTTAATGCAATGCCTCGGGTAATAGGATTCAACAGCTGTCCTTCATGTTGCGGATGATCACAATAACCCTGTGGGCTATTCGGTGCGGCATTCATGGCTAACCACGCCCATGAATGGATGCAAAGCCAAACGATGACGCTATACGAGTGGGGTCTGGGCATTCTGCTGATAGGAGGTACAGCTGTCCAGAGAAATGCATTATTTCTTACATGAAACACACCAACCGACCAGAGTCTTCACCGCATTCCTTTACCCAGGGTAAGCCACCACACGCACCCTCTGTTTGCCCCATATCATTGCAGTCAATAATTGAAGTGCTACAGTAGCAACATAATATAAAAACAATACGAATGTACGGTTCGACATGAAGACAGCTGTGTTCCCAAACCACACATGAGGTTTGATGCAGTGCTGTGCCAAATCCTTTTCAACGGTAGGACAACATGACAAACGACGCCTTTATTTTTGATGCCATTCGCACGCCCAGAGGCCGTGGGAAAGCGGTCGGCTCTCTGCATGAAGTAAAACCAATTCGGTTATTAACCGGTTTGATGGACGCCCTCATTGCACGAAACCCCATCCCAACCGAGGCTATTGACGATGTGATTTTGGGCTGTGTGACGCCTGTGGGTGAACAAGGCGGCAATATTGCCAAAACCGCTGCCAGCTTAGCGGGCTGGGCTGACGATATCGCTGGCGTACAGATTAATCGCTACTGTGCTTCGGGTGCAGACGCGGTGAATACCGCCGCAATGAAAGTGCGGTCTGGATGGGAGTCATTGATCGTTGCTGGTGGTATTGAGAGCATGTCTCGAGTACCCATGGGATCGGACGGTGGCCCTTGGGCACTGGATCCTGAGACCAATTATTGCAACCGGTTTGTACCCCAAGGCATAGGTGCAGACTTGATTGCCACTATCGACGAATTTGATCGATCAGCGGTAGATGCTTTTGCAGCACGTTCACACCAAAAGGCAGCCGAAGCTGAGTCAAAAGGACTGTTTGATCGCAGTCGTATTCCGGTCAAAGACCAAAATGGACGCATCATATTGGCAAGAGACGAATGCATCCGACCCGACACCAGTGTGGCGTCCTTGTCGGGTTTGAAACCGTCGTTCATGCAACTGGGCGCACTGGGTTTTGATGCTGTTACCCGCGAAAAATACCCTGAAATTGAACACATTCAGCATGTCCATCATGCTGGAAATAGCTCAGGCATCGTTGACGGTGCTGCGCTTGTACTCATCGGCAATAAAACCCAAGGCGAAGCCCTCGGCCTTAAGCCTAGGGCAAGAATTGTGTCTGCAGCGCTTGTAGGAACAGACCCGACTATCATGTTATCGGGCCCTGCCCCAGCTGCCCGTAAGGCACTGAAAATTGCGGGATTGTCAGCAGATGACATCGATCTATTTGAAATCAATGAGGCCTTTGCCTCGGTTGTCATGCGATTCCAAAAAGAACTCAATGTGCCCGACGACAAGGTCAATATTTATGGTGGCGCCATAGCAATGGGCCACCCGTTAGGTGCTACTGGCGCTATGATTATCGGCACGCTGCTGGATGCGCTTGAAGACCAACAAAAGCGTTATGGCATGATTGCCATGTGTGTGGGTGGCGGCATGGGTATTGCCACGATTATTGAGCGCTGCGAAGCCTAAAAGGATGTAATTTATGATGACGTTTACCGTTGATGCACAGCATATTGGACATCTGGTTTTTGATCGAGACGATCAAGCGATGAATCTGATGGACCTGGCATTTACCACTGACTTTGCAGCCACAGCCGCAGTTATCAAAGACACACCCAATCTTCGCGGTGTTATTATGCGCTCTGGGAAACCGACTTTTTTTGCAGGCGGCGATCTAGTCAGTCTGTCTCAGGTTACTGACGCAACAGCAGATGCACTGTTTGATCAGGTTGAATCGCTCAAAAACAGCATGCGACAGATTGAAACCTTAGGTATACCAGTCGTTGCTTGTCTCAACGGTGCGGCATTAGGTGGCGGCTGGGAACTGGCACTGTGCTGCCACTTTCGTATAGCCGTAGATAACAAAGACCGTTATTTTGGATTGCCTGAAGTCACACTGGGACTCCTACCTGGGGGCGGTGGCGTCACCCGTATGACCCGATTACTCGGGCTACAGGCAGCACTGCCCTATCTCACTGAAGGTAAAAAATTCAATGCCGCTGAAGGGTTACAGAGTCAGTTAATTGACCAAGTGGTAGCGGGGCCCGAAGCGCTTGAAGCCGCGGCGATAAGTCACATTATGGCCACAGAACACAGCCAGCAGCCCTGGGATACAAAAGGTTTCAAACTACCCGGAGGACATCCCAGTAGTCCTGCATTACAGCAATTGATTTCGGTAGCGCCGGCATTACTAAGACAAAAAACCCGTGGCAATTTTCCTGCACCCATCGCCATTTTGTCAGCGGCCATTGAAGGCGCAGCACTCGATTTTGACACAGCCAGTCGCATTGAATCACGCTATCTGGTGCAGGTGGCACGGTCTCCGGTCGCCAAAAGTATGATCAATACGTTTTTCTTTCAAATGAATGCATTACAGCGTGGAAAATTCGCCCCACAGGGTAATGCCAAGCCCATTAAAAATGCAGCTGTGGTTGGCGCAGGTATGATGGGCAGTGGCATTGCATGGGCGCTAGCCAGCAAGGGCGTGCCGGTTATGTTACTAGACACCTCTTTAGCAGTGGCTAAGCAAGGCAAAGCCTATGTTGAAAAACTGGTCGAAAAACGTGTCAGCAAAGGCCGTTTATCAGCGCAAAAAGGCGTCGATATTGTCTCGTTAATCTCCCTGGCTGACGACATCGCTCAGGTTGCTAACGCAGACTTGGTGATTGAAGCTGTCGTTGAAGACCGTGCGGTGAAATCAGAATTGCTTCGGCAGGTATCCGCGGTCGTTTCTACACACTGCATTATTGCCAGTAACACGTCCACGTTACCCATATCGGGACTTGCTGAATCCGTTAGCCACCCTGAGCGATTCATGGGCATGCACTTTTTTAGTCCTGTTGAACAAATGCAGTTGATCGAACTCATTGCGGGTAAAAAGACCCATATCGACACACAAGCCAGCCTGTATCAGCTCACCTCACTGTTGGGGAAAATGCCAATATTGGTGCAAGACAGCCGCGGATTTTATACGTCACGGGTTTTTCAAAGTTATATCTATGAAGGCATGAGAATGCTTTCTGAAGGGGTGCCTGCTGCATCCATTGAAAATGCTGCCTGGCTCGCAGGAATGCCGATGGGACCGCTGACCGTCGTCGACAATGTGAGCCTGACTTTAATTGCCCAAATTATTAAACAAACCAAAGCAGACCTGAATGCAGACGGCGAAACAGTCGATGATGATCCAGCTGAACTGGTTTTGAATCAACTGATCAGCGCGAATAGAACAGGCAAGTCGTCAGGTGCAGGATTTTATGATTACGACAGCGAACGCACTCAGCTATGGGATGCATTACCGTCACTTTTCCCTGAAACCGCTCCTGTGCCGCTGCCAGATTTGGTAGACCGCCTACTGTATGCCCAAAGCATTGAATCCTTTAAGGCGTATAACGCGGGCATTGTGGGTCAGATTGCGGAAGCCAACATTGGCGCTATTTTTGCCTTGGGATTCCCAGCATGGACAGGGGGTACTCTGGAATATATTAAACAGGTCGGCGTAGACGCTTTTACACGTCGGTGCCAAGATCTATCCACACGCTATGGTGAGCGATTTGCGGCACCAAGTAACCTGAACCGCTTATCCTGAGGAGACACGCATGATACCGCGCGAAATTTACGATGCAGACCACGCCTTTTTTAGAGACATGGTAGAACGTTTTATGGAAGTGGAAGTAAAACCCTTTCATGACCAATGGGAAAAAGATGGCGAGGTTAGCAGAGCCGTGTGGAAGAAAGCCGGTGACCTTGGCTTCTTATGCCCCACCGTGTCTGAAGCCTATGGTGGCGCTGGTACCGATTTTCGCTATAACTGCATCATCGTCGAATCTTTTATGCGGGGTGGCTATACCGGCCTAGGGTTTGGCTTGCATTCTGATATCGTCGCACCCTATGTGCAAAACCATGGCAGTGAATATCTTAAACAACGGTATTTACCCGCCATGGTTGCGGGCGACATCATCACCGCCATTGCCATGACAGAACCTGCGGCGGGCTCGGATTTACAGGGCATCAAGACAACAGCAGTAAAAGCCGGTGATCACTGGGTCCTCAATGGCTCAAAAACCTTTATCACAAACGGTCAAATGTGCGACATGGTTATTGTGGTCGCTAAAACTGACGTATCGGCGGGCGCCAAAGGCATCAGTCTTTTTGTAGTTGATGCCGGCACACCGGGTTTTGACAAGGGTAAGACCTTACAAAAGGTAGGCATGAAAGCTCAGGACACCGCAGAATTGTTCTTTGATGACTGCCGCATACCAGAAAGCCATTTACTGGGCGAACTTAACCAAGGCTTCCGCTACCTTATGGAAGAACTACCACAAGAGCGCTTAAGTGTGGCGGTCGGTGCAATCTCTGGGGCAGAAGCCTTACTGGATATGACCCGAGACTATGTTAAAGAACGGACAGCATTTGGCAAAACCGTTGCTGACTTTCAGAATACCCAGTTTGTACTTGCTGACATGAAAACCCGCATCATGGCTGCCCGCGTTCTGGTAGACCGTTGTATTGCCTTACATCTCCAAGGCCAATTAACGGTTGCAGATGCGGCTGGCGTCAAACAGCTGACAACGGACCTACAATGCGCGGTCGCTGATGACTGTGTGCAGCTACATGGGGGAAATGGCTATATGTGGGAGTATCCTGTTGCACGTGCTTGGGCAGATTCACGCGTACAGCGCATCTATGCAGGTACCAATGAAATCATGAAAATGATTGTTGCCAGAGATTTACTTCAATAACCACAGGAACCGCACCATGATCCATCCACTGAAAGGCATCAGAGTCCTGGACTTTACCACCCTGTTGCCTGGACCCTTTGCAACCAAATACTTGGTGGACATGGGCGCGACGGTGACGCGGGTGGAGGCACCCGATCGGCCAGACTTGCTAAAAATGCTGCCCCCGTTGATATCTATGGGTGGCTCAAAGGTAGGTGCGAGCTATGCCTTTCTCAATGCCAACAAGTCTGTGCTCAGCTTAAACCTCAAGTCGACAGCAGCCCAACAACAGGTACACGACATGATCAAAGATGTCGACGTGGTCATTGAGGGGTTCCGACCTGGGGTCATGGCCAAGTTCAATCTGTCCTATGAAACACTTAGGCGGATTAATCCACATTTGATTTACTGCGCCTTAACAGGATACGGACAGACCGGACCCTTGAAAGACACCGCTGGCCATGACATCAACTATGTCTCGCTATCGGGTATTGCGGGTTATTCTGGAGCCACCAAGCCTGAATTAAGCAGCATTCAAATTGCCGATGTGGCAGCTGGTAGCTTGCATGCCGTCATTGGCATCCAAGCCGCATTGATTGAACGCACACGCACAGGACAGGGACATTTCGTCGATATAGCCATGGCTGACTGCAGTACGGCCTTTCATGCCATTTCAGGTGCCAATCAGCAAGTAAGTGGCATTGACCCTACCTATGGTTCAGAGATGTTAAATGGCGGTAGTTTCTATGACTATTACGAAACCATGGATGGTCGCTGGCTATCCGTGGGCGGCTTAGAGCCCAAGTTTGTCATGCAATTTTGTCAGATCATTCTGCGGCCAGAATGGGCGGAAAGATTTTTTGATTTTGACCATCAGACTCCCTTAAAACAGAACCTCATGGCACTTTTTGCATCACAACCCTTGTCATACTGGTTGGATTTATTTGAGGGTAAAGATGTCTGCGTAGCACCTGTGTTGCACCTTTCCGAAGTCACCCGCCACCCGCATTTTATTGCCCGAGGTCTGGTGAAAGACGGTCAATTTGGGCATCCTATTCAATACGATACTGTGAAGTGACCACAGCGAATGACTTCATCCAACAGACATGAGACCCTTTGAGATGGCCCAATGGCACGATTGAAATCCCTTGTGATTTACCTACAGATTGCGCTGCTGACATTAATTGCCGCTACTGTGCAGGCAGATAGCCATGAAGGTATCGACCCTGAATTGCTCAATACCTTGCGGTCTGCTGTTCAAGAGTCGACGAGCTTTGGCGATGCCTATGTTGCACAAGTGTGGTTGGTCGATATGTCGAAGCGCATTGAAAAGCTGATGCCCGATCCCATTGAACGGGTGACTTTTTTAAAAATCTTACATCATGAAGCAACACTGGCGAATCTGCAGCCTGAGTTAGTGCTCGCGGTAATTCATATAGAAAGCCGATTCGATCGCTATGCCATTTCAAGGGCGGGTGCTCGGGGACTCATGCAAATAATGCCCTTTTGGAAAAATGAACTAGGACGCACTGAGGACAATTTGTTTAACACCGCTATCAATCTCAGATACGGCACCACCATCTTGGCGCACTACCTTAAAAGAGAAAAGGGTGACCTCCAAAAGGCACTGGCCCGCTATAACGGCAGCACCGGGAAAACCTGGTATCCAGAAAAGGTGCTGACGGCCTGGGAGCGATTCTACTACGTCGACCATTCTTAAATGGCACTGTGCGCTTAAACCACAAGAAAACCCTTGGATGGATCGATTGCTGCCTAATTTTTAACAATCAAACTGGCAATTCTCAGAATTTGTATCATAGTTAAACTATGCATTTGGACATGCTAGGGAGACTACAGGGATGAAAAAATTCACAGGTTTGCGGCTAACACTGCCTACATTGCATTTTGATATGTCCGAAGTAATGCAGAAGCGCAGCGTTGATATGCATGAGACTTTCCTACACAACAATGATGTCATGGATGCCCCGCGCATATCAGACATCGCTGACTTTTTGAGTCTACACAATCGCACCGAAATTCCATTTACACTGCGTCACCAGCGTTGCCACAAGTTGCTAGAACAAATCATGTTTTCAGCAATTGACCTTCAGGAATTATTGCCTCACAAAGAACTGGCAACACTGCATACAGAAACCTGTTTCTCCGTAAAATTGCTCCTATTGCACGTACCTGCATCCAATACTGACCTGCAGCAGCAGTATCTGCATTGGCTGGTGTTTTGTTTGAGCCAGCAGATTGCGAGCCAATTTGCCAATTACCATAATGAACCGAAAAGCTTGTGGGGTGAATTGCACCGCGCCTATCAATACGTCCTAGATGAAAAGTTGGAAACCACCACAGGGTATCCGTTAAAGCCCAACATCGCGCAAACTTATCAGGCTATCGTATTTTTCACGGCTGCAGAGCCTTACCACTTAGATGCTACTGACGCACGCATATTACTGCAGTGGCTAAGAGCCTGGATGCCTAACGATTGCATGACACGGCTAACCAGCCAAGAAACTAGCCGCCACCAGTTTTATGTCAATTTGCTTGAAAATCGTGGGGTGCTCTCGGACAAACGGTTGCATGAGTTATTGGTACAGGATCACGGGATATTGGTCGCCGAACCGACAGCGTTAATGGCCATCGCCAAATCTCACATTAATTACCTCCATGCCAATGGCAGCGTCGATGAGATCAAAATTTATCTAGACGTAGACAACATCGACATCATATGTGCATTAAAAAAAGCGCTGGTTAGTTGGGGGAAAATCACTGAACGGAAAGATGTGCGTATCAAAAGTTACGAATCTGTCGAATTGGTAGTGGGACTGCCCTATGTATTACAAATTCTTGGATCCCATGTAGAGCACCGTCCTAATGCCATTTCCGGCACCGCCATCAACAACAGCAAAAACGGAGCCTGTATTGAAATTTCAAGCAAAGACATCATCAATGCCAACGTGGGTGATATCGTCAACGAACAGATATCGGCATCCGAATCGTTTATTGGCGTTGTGAAATGGATTCGAAAAACACCCGATTCCGCTCAAATGGGCATTGAATACCTGTTAGGAAATTCACATTCTGTTCAAACCAGCATCACGGACCATTGGGTGAACGGTTTGTTTATGCAAGAAGGCAATAATGAAGTGCTACTGACCCGTTCTGGTATTTATCATTCTGGTCAAAATTTAAGAATAGCCAATCATAATCATGAAAAAACGGTACTGGCAAACTTAGGCCCCCTGTTGAACCGTTTTGGCAATACTGATGTATTCAGGGTGCTGTTTGATAACGCATGATCCATTTCTGAGTGAAAAATGACCCACTGTAGCTACAAGAGAACAAACCGATTGCATTATTCAACCGAAAAATTTAAATTTTTTATTCATTATAGTGTCGCCTGACCTACGTCATATAAAGTAAAATGGTTCTTTCCCATACTGAATCCTACATTCTGTTTCAACTCAAACCTTTACATTATTCTCTTTGGAATCTGATCTATGAGCTCTCAAACCTCTACGACAGACCGTCCTCAATACAATATGGATGTTGTGAAATTATTCACAATCATGACTATTGTTTGGGGTATTGTCGGCATGGGCGTTGGTGTACTTATCGCCGCGCAGCTGATTTGGCCTGACGCGCTAAGTTTTGGTCCTTGGCTTCATTTTGGACGCTTGCGACCGTTACATACCAACGCAGTCATTTTTGCATTTGGTGGCAGTGCGCTTTTTGCTACTTCTTACTACTCGGTACAGAGAACTTGCCAAGCCACTCTGGCTTTTCCAAAACTGGCTATGTTCACGTTCTGGGGATGGCAAGCCATTATCCTATCGGCTGCTATCACCCTGCCGCTGGGTTTGACCTCTGGTAAAGAGTATGCAGAACTTGAATGGCCGATTGATATCGCAATCGCCGTCGTGTGGTTATCGTATTTAGCGGTATTCTCAAAAACCATCATGGCCCGACGCACGCCGCATATTTACGTCGGCAACTGGTTCTATATGGCCTTTATCGTTACTGTCGCAATACTCCATGTGGTTAACAGTGCAGCGATTCCGGTTGGGATGTTTAAATCTTATTCAGCATACGCTGGCACCACGGATGCGATGATTCAGTGGTGGTACGGACACAATGCAGTTGGCTTTTTCCTCACCGCTGGCTTTTTGGGCATGATGTATTATTTCGTTCCCAAGCAAACGGGCCGTCCTGTTTACTCCTATCGCCTATCTATCGTTCACTTTTGGGCATTAATTAGCATTTACATGTGGGCGGGCGGTCACCACCTACATTATTCAGCACTGCCTGACTGGGCACAATCATTGGGTATGGTGATGTCACTGGTACTGTTAGCACCTTCCTGGGGTGGCATGATCAACGGCATGATGACCCTGAGCGGCGCATGGCACAAACTGCGCACGGACCCAATTTTGCGATTCTTAGTTGTGTCTCTGTCATTCTACGGCATGTCTACTTTCGAAGGCCCTATGATGGCGATCAAGACCGTGAATGCCCTGTCACACAATACAGACTGGACTATCGGTCACGTACATTCTGGCGCACTAGGTTGGGTCGCGATGATCACCATCGGTGCGGTGTATCACATGATTCCGCGCTTATATGGCGTTGCCGAAATGTATAGTGTGAAGCTCATCAATACCCATTTCTGGCTGGCAACAGTCGGCGTGGTGTTCTATATCGTAGCGATGTGGGTTAACGGCATCATGCAGGGTCTGATGTGGCGCGCGGTCAATAGCGACGGATACCTGATGTATAGCTTTGTACAATCACTAGAAGCCAGCTATGCAGGCTACATAGTGCGATTAATTGGCGGCGGTATTTTCTTTGTTGGCATGCTCGTGATGGCCTACAACGTTTGGAAAACCGTACAACTTTCAAAAACTGACGCGACTGCATCTGTCGCACAGACTGTTTGAGGAGCGTCAATATGCAACATGAAAAGGTAGAAAAGAATCTCGGCTTAATGACCTTATTGATTCTATTCGCAATCAGTTTCGGTGGTTTGATTGAAGTAGTTCCCTTGTTTTTTATTAGTGAAACTACCGAGCCTGCTGAAGGGCTTAAACCCTACACAGCGATACAGCTTGAAGGTCGAGATATCTATATTCGTGAAGGCTGTAGTGTCTGCCACACGCAAATGGTTCGACCATTGCGCGCTGAAGTAGAGCGTTATGGCCCTTATTCACAGGCAGGTGAGTTTATTTATGACCACCCATTCTTGTGGGGTTCTAAGCGAACTGGACCGGATTTACACCGCGTTGGCGGCCGCTATTCTGACGAATGGCATAAAGTCCACTTGTACAATCCCCGTGATGTCGTACCAGAATCGAACATGCCAGCATTCCCTTGGTTGTTTGAAAATGAAATCGACAGCACCAAGACCGCAGCCAAGCTTAAAGCAATGAAGTTGTTGGGTGTTCCTTACACTGATCAAGACATTGAAAACAGTGCCAATGCAGTCCGCGGCGTCACTGAAATCAATGCGTTGGTTGCATATTTGCAAGGCCTCGGCCTTACTGCGAAACGATAGGCGGTAACATGGATATTAATGATTTGCGTGGTATCGCTACCATCTTTACAACCGTCGCATTTTTGGCAGTGGTTGTGTGGGCTTACAGTGGCAAGCGAAAATCTCAATTTGACGACGCGGCGAATGCACCCTTTGCTGACGAAGGTGGCGTTGATGCCGAGAACGGAGAAACCCGATCATGAGCAGCTTCTTGCATTGGTATATTTGGATTGTCGCCATTGGTTCGATTGTGGCTTTGTTTTGGCTCATTCAAGCAACACGAAATGTTGAAAGCTCGGGTGATGAAGATGCGACAACCGGCCACAACTTTGACGGGATTGAAGAATACAACAAGCCGTTGCCTGCTTGGTGGCTCTATCTATTCTGGGGCACCATGGTTTATGGGTTAGGCTATTATGCCTACTACGGTTTAGGTAACTGGAATGGTTTGGCAGATTGGTCTTCAGTTGGGCAACTCGCCGATGAGCAACGCGCCCATGATGAAGAGTTTGGAGCCTTGTTTGAAAAATTTGCCACCATGCCAATTGAAACCATAGCGACGGATGCCAAGGCATTACAATTGGGTCGTCAGATCTTCGAGAACAACTGTTCACTGTGTCATGGTGTTAGTGCCGAAGGCAGTAATGGTTTTCCAAATCTTACCGATTCAGCTTCGTTATATGGCAATACACCTGACAGTATCAAGACCAGTATCGAAATGGGTCGTAAAGGCATAATGCCCGCATGGCAAGCCATTTTAGGCGATGAAAAGATCACACAGGTAACCCAATATGTGCTGAGCATATCGGGTCAAAAACATGATGCAGCCGCAGCAGCATTAGGTCAAACAGTCTATGCTCAAAGCTGTGTGGGTTGTCACGGCATGGATGCATCTGGCAATTCTTTTGTCGGCGCACCAAATTTGACCGACGACGAGTGGCTCTATAGCCGCCCACAGAATGCGCTTGCAGTGGATATTCGCAACAGCATTGCATTGGGCCGCGCTGGTGTCATGCCTGCCTGGAAAGACCGCCTTGGTGACGCCAAAGTGCAGTTATTGACAGGGTACGTTTACAGTCTGTCTCGGTAACTACCTACTTCAATATCCGGGGCATCAGTCCCGGGTATTTTGCGCAATCCATTGCCTACAGTGCATTGCGCAAAATACGCTAACCAACAGAACACCCTGATATGAATGATAAAATCCAAGTAAAGGACGTTACGAAGTCATACGACCTTTACAAGGCACACCAAAAGATCTATATCCGCCGCATAAAAGGCTATTTCAACAGCCTTCGATTCAGTGGCAACATCGTGTTGTTCGCTTTGTTCTTTGGTATCCCGTGGATCACTCAGGCTAACCGACAATCGGTCCTCTTTGACCTGCCTGCGCGAAAATTTCATATCTTTAACATCACATTCTGGCCCCAAGATTTTATCCTTTTGTCTTGGTTTATGATCATTGCTGCCTTCGCATTGTTTTTTGTAACCGTCATTGCAGGTCGCATTTGGTGTGGCTATACCTGCCCCCAAAGTGCATGGACTTGGATATTTGTTTGGATTGAAGAGAAAACAGAAGGCAAAAGAAACTCCCGAATTAAATTGGATGCAGAATCCGCGTCAGTATTAAAAGGGCTACGAAAAACAGCCAAGCACGTCCTCTGGCTATTGGTTGGATTTTTAACGGCAGCAACATTTGTCGGATATTTCTACCCCATTCGAGAGTTGTTTGTTGATATTGCTCGCTTGGATTTGTCAGGTTGGAGCTTGTTTTTCATTGGTTTCTTTACCTTGGCAACCTATGGCAATGCTGGGTGGTTACGAGAACAGGTGTGCATTTATATGTGTCCTTATGCCCGTTTCCAATCCGTCATGTTTGATAAAGACACCCTGATTGTTTCCTACGACCCCGCTCGCGGCGAACATCGAGGCAGACGCAGAAGAGGCGTCGATCCTAGCACCATTGGATTGGGCGACTGTATTGATTGCGACCTGTGCGTTCAGGTCTGCCCTACGGGAATTGATATTCGCGACGGGTTGCAATATGAGTGCATTAGCTGCGCTGCCTGTGTTGACGCCTGTGACTCTGTGATGGATAAAATGGGCTATGAGCCCGGTCTCATTAGTTACACCACAGAAAGCAACCTCTTGGGTGTTAAGACCAAATTTTTCCGCCCAAGGCTGATTGGCTATGGCATTACAATGATCGTGATCATTGCCATGTTTGCCGTCACACTCAACCAACGTATTCCCCTAGAGTTAGACATCATACGGGATCGCGATGTACTGCACCGAATCACTGCCGAGGGTAACATTGAAAACCGATACAATTTAAAGATTATGAACATGAGCCACGATGACAAGGAATTTATCCTGTCGGCATCCGGCTTAGACAATCTAACTATTGTAGATGCGCCGCAAATTCTTATTCCAGCAGGCGGAACACTCGATTTTAGAATCCAATTGGAAGCACCGACAACTGCAATGAACGTTCCACGAAAGACGATTTACTTGTCTGTCACGGAACAGCCAGATACCGGTATACGTGTGACCGAAGAAACCCGATTTTTTGGACCCATATATTGATGAACAATGCATCCGATCAGTTTATTCCCGGTTACAAACAACCTTGGTTTTGGTTTCTCATGGTGCCGCTCATCATGGTTTTCATTATGGGCTTCACCATGTTGTATCTGAGCATATCGACCAGCGATGGTGTCGTCGTCGACAATTTCTACAAAGATGGGCTTGCCATAAAAACCCGAAATGAACAGGATGCCGCAGCTGCCGATTTGGGCCTAGCAGCTCAAGTCACCATCAATGGCCGCCAGATTCATCTTGAACTGTCCGGCGTTTTAGACGTGCGTCCAGCGCGCCTGACCCTGCACTTCATATACCCCACAAAAAGCAGTGAAGACCTTGTGGTTGTCCTCGTTGCCGCAGACAACGGCTATGCCGGGGCACTGCCTGAAGCGCTCAATGGTCGTTACCAAGTTATGTTATCACCCCAGCTGGATGGTGCACCGGGTGCCATGTGGCGACTCCATGGTATGAGTCACTTTCCGCTGACCGCATCCTTGGCGCTGAAGCCCAAATAATATGACTGCTGCCAAGATACCCTGTTTCCACTGTGGCGAAGCAATAAGGGGAACGGCGTTTCAATCATTGCTTCAAGGTAGCGAGCAGTCTTTTTGTTGCATGGGCTGCCAAGCAGCGGCCACCACCATTGATGCCTGTGGACTTGGTCACTTTTATCAATACCGTGATCAGCCCAGTGACCCAGTCATCGATCGATCCACAAACGATCAGACTGCATTTGACGGCTATAACAATCCCCAAGTACAGGCGCAATTTGTCAGTCAAAAATCAGATGGTCAGATCAGTTTTTATTTACAAATCTCGGGTATTACCTGTGCTGCCTGCGTCTGGTTAATAGAGCAACGTCTCAAGCAACTGCCTGGTGTGAGCCAAGCCGCATTAAACCTTTCGACGCACCGGCTCCTGGTCACCCTTGAAGCAAGTAGAACGCCAGTATCAGACATATTTACTGCCCTTGGCGCTCTGGGATATAGCGCAAAACCATGGCAGCGTACCGAAAAAAGCACCCATTTCGAACAGACGCAAAAGGATTTTATTATCCGCCTTGGTATCGCGGGTATCGGTCTGATGCAAATCATGATGAACACCACCGCGACCTACATTGGCGACATTGCGTGGGAATATGTCCATCTACTCCGTTGGGCCAGCCTCATCTTTACCCTCCCTGTGGTGCTATATGCAGCACTGCCTTTTTACCGCGCTGCTATCAGAGATCTTAAAACAGGGCACTTTGGTATGGACGTGCCTGTATCACTGGCTTTGATATTGGCGTTCATCCCTAGCGCATGGGCAACCCTCTCACAAACGGGCGAAACCTACTTTGAATCGGTCACCATGTTTACCTTTTTCTTGTTGCTCGGGCGGTTTCTTGAGTTTCGCGCCTTGCTCAAATTAGATCATACAGGGCACGGCCTTGATGACCTCCTGCCGCCCTTTACTCAACGGTGGGACAAGGGAGAATGGCAAAGAGTTTCAAGTAGTGAGCTCGCGGTGGGTGATCGCATTTTAATTTTACCTGGTGAAAAGATTCCAGCCGACGGCACGGTGCTGTCAGGAGAGAGTGAAATTAATGCAGCCACCTTTACCGGAGAATTTGCCCCCCTATCCGTTGCGCCCGGCGATGCGATACAGGCGGGCACCTTGAACACGGATGGGGCTTTAGAAGTCAGCGTGACGCATAGCGGCCAACAATCCAGTATGAGCCATATGCTGACCCTGCTAGACCAGGCTGCTTCATATAAGCCTGCCATCGCGCGCCTAGCTGATACCGGCGCGAGTTATTTCGTTATTTTTATTTTACTACTGGCTGCTGCGACGGGGCTTATTTGGTTATCGATTGATGCTACCCGTGCTTTTTGGATCGCGCTGTCGGTACTGGTAATCACGTGTCCGTGCGCATTATCTTTGGCCACGCCAGTGTCTGTGACCGCCTCAATATCTGCGCTCCGTCAAAGTGGTATTTTGCCAACTCAGGGCGAAGCCTTTCTGCAGTTAAAGCACATTGATACGGTAATATTTGACAAAACTGGCACACTGACCGATGGCCAATATAGCCTGGTTGAAACCCTAAGCGACCACACTGAGACCCATCTTCAGGTCGCCGCTGCGCTAGAGCATTATTCGTCGCACCCAATCGCCAAAGCCTTTACGAATGCTGACCCGTCGATTGTTGCTACCGAGGTAATGGTCCACCCCAATGCCGGTATTGAAGGCACTGTAATGGGCAATAAATATCGCATAGGGACGCCCGCCTTTTGCTGCGTATCAGATCCAACAACCCCACTATCTTCAACCCATGATGATGTCCAATGGATCGCGCTCTCAGTGGTTGGCAAACAGGATGTGATTGCGTGGTTCGCTATCCAAGATTGCCTCAGGGTGGATGCAAAGATAGCGGTCGACACTTTGAGGTCACGCGGTCTTTCACTGCATCTGTTGACCGGTGATCCGTCCACTCAGGGCAATAAAATAGCAGCTCAGCTAAACATCGCACACTGTCACAGTGGAAAAACGGCTACCGAAAAGATGCACTATATTAAGGCCCTTCAAGCAGAAGGTCACCGTGTGGCAATGGTAGGCGATGGTGTCAATGACGCGCCAGCAATGGCTTGTGCCGATGTTGCCATAGCGCTGTCACAGGGTGCGGAGCTCACACAGAACAGCGCCGACATTATCCTCATGACGCCCAAGCTGGCTCCGTTAGCTACCCTTATGGCTCACAGCTACCGTACCCATCGCGTGATTAAGCAAAATTTGGCTTGGGGACTCCTCTACAATGGCATCGCACTGCCCTTTGCCGTTGCAGGTTATGTTTCTCCTCTCATCGCCGCAATCGGCATGTCATTCAGCTCGCTTTTGGTGGTGGTCAATGCATTGGGCTTAAATCGCCGACTAACCTAGACCCTGAGACTGCCAATACTGCGACAGTCTGGTAAAATACCCAAAACCCAAAGGCATCCGTTTAATGGATATTCTCTATCTGCTAATTCCTTTAACCATCTTACTGATTACCGGCGCAATCGTGGCGTTTATTTGGTCGGTTAAAAATGGCCAATTTGATGACCTAGACAGTCCCGCCCACCGAATACTGTTTGAGGATGACGCTGATAGAATGCCGCCACAAAAGCCTGATAAGCGGGAGGATGCTGGGTGAATTCCTTGTATGGGGCGGCCTTTCTAATGGGTCTTATGGGGTCGGGACATTGCATGGCTATGTGTGGCGGTATATCAAGCGCATTAGGTTTATCCCACCCTGACAAAAAAGCACCTGCACTCCTATATCAATTTGGCCGTATCACTAGCTACACCTTCGCCGGATTGATTGTTGCGGCATTTGGCATCTGGATTCCAGTAGAAGTGGGCATGGCACTACGATTGTTTACGGCGTTTATTTTGGTTGGCGTAGGCCTGTACATGATGGGTGTTACTCAGGCGATTACGAAACTGGAATTATTAGGGCAACCCTTATGGCGCAGGCTACAACCGGCAATTAAGAAATTAGGCAAGCCAACAACCTATTACCAATATTGGCTGGCTGGCATTCTGTGGGGCTGGCTACCCTGTGGATTGGTATATTCAGCGTTGGCTTTAGCCGTAACAAGCCAAGGGCTACATACTGCGCCGCTCATCATGTTGTCGTTTGGCCTAGGCACCCTGCCGAGTATGCTCAGCCTTAATTTTGCAGGGCACCAATTAGGCATACTTGGAAAACGTCCTGCTATACGTATAATAGGCGGCCTTTTATTATTGCTATTGGCTTTTTGGATGCTATATAGCACGGGGCTCACTTACTTTGGTCATACGGTAAACCATGGATAATTATATTTTTGGGTACGGCAGCCTAATCTGTTCTGACAGTCGCGACCGGACCGGTCAAACTGGCGAAGCTATAGCTGTCACTGCGCTTGATATTTCACGCTCATGGTCCGTGCCTGTTGAGGCATCCAAGACGACTGCTGTAGGGGCACTAGAGTCGGTAGGCAGCCAGTGTAACGGGGTTATATTTCCGGTATCTGATGACAACTTAGAAAAGTTTGATATAAGAGAAGTCGGCTATGACCGCATTATATTACCGCCTGAGCGCTTTACCCGACCTAGCCTGATTCCAAAAGGTACTCAGGTATGGACCTATGTCGGCCACCGAATACAGCAGCCAACCTGTGACATGCCAATTGCCCAGTCCTATCTTGATGTCATCATTAATGGCTGCATGCAGTTTGGCCAAGAATATGTTGAAGATTTCTTTCGACTTACCCAGCATTGGGGCCATTTAGTTGATGATCGACATGCACCTGTTTATAAAAGACCTATCACGACCCATGCCCATCACGAACAGTTTGATGCGCTGCTGGCTAAAATGATTCCAGCGCAGTTGGCGAATCGACGCAAGTTGTAACAAAGACAATATCTACACGCGCCATGACAAACTGATGGTGATTGTGCCACCCTTTTTGAAGACCTAAACCCTATGCAAGATACTGTAGATAAGAAAACCAAGCTTGAGTTTAACAAGTTACAAAAAAGATTGCGTCGAGAAACGGGAAAGGCCATCGCTGACTACAACATGATTGAGTCTGGCGACAAGGTGATGGTTTGTCTTTCTGGCGGTAAGGATTCCTATACCCTGTTACACATTTTACAGGGGCTCCAAAAAAGTGCGCCTATTGATTTCGACATTGTCGCAGTGAATCTGGACCAGAAACAACCTGGATTTCCTGAAGAAATTTTGCCTGAATATTTACAGTCTATCGGTGTGGCTTACCATATTTTAGAGCGTGACACCTATAGTGTGGTGCAAGAGATGGTGCCAGAGGGGAAAACCACCTGTGGTATTTGCTCCCGTTTACGGCGGGGCACGCTCTATGCCTTTGCAGAAGAAATAGGGGCCAATAAAATTGCACTGGGACACCACCGAGATGATATCGTCGAGACCTTATTCCTTAATATGTTTTATGGCTCAAAGCTCAAGGCTATGCCGCCCAAATTACTGGCCGACTCAGGCCGTAACGTATTAATTAGGCCACTGGCTTATTGCCAAGAATCAGACATTGAAGCCTTCTCTAACCATATGGCTTTTCCGATCATTCCTTGCAATCTATGTGGTTCACAAGAAAACCTGCAAAGACAGAATATCAAAAAGATGCTTAGAGACTGGGACACTATTCAGCCAGGCAGAATCGACAATATTTTTAGATCGCTGCAGAATATCTCTCCTTCGCAACTTGCTGATACCAATTTATTCCCCTTTCAGTCATTAAAAATCAATGCAATACCCGCATTCATTCAGACTGATCATGCACTTGCACCCATGGCACAAACCCGTGTTTTAAGCTGGAACCCTGACGAGAATCAAGTGATCTGAAGAAATACAAGACACAAAACTGTTGTAGCGCAGGGCGACTCATTTCTCAGATTTGACCGTAACCGATTGCAGTTTTCTTTGAAGTCAGGATAATGACCTTTGAAATTTATCTAGCATAGTCAGGATTCCAAAATGGTTAGTACTGCACATTGCGACACTTGTAGCCTGCATCCCTTATGTTTGCCACTGGGGTTATCTGAAAATGACCTCTCTAAACTTGAAAAAATTATTCGTCGTGGCAGACCGATTCAGAAAGGCGAGCATTTGTTTAGACAAGGAGAACCGTTCCAAGGCATATATGCTGTGCGAACGGGCACGTTAAAGACATATACACTCACGAATGATGGCGAAGAACAGATTACTGGCTTTCATTTGGCAAGTGAATTGATTGGGTTGTCCAACTTTGATTCCGACATATATAACAGCTCTGCAAAGGCCCTAGAGACCACAAATGTGTGTGAAATTCCGCTCGATCGTCTAGATGAGCTAGCCGGTGAGCTGCCCGCATTGCGGCGTCACCTTTTGCGCACCATGGGTAAAGAAATTCGCGGCGATCAGCAGATGATGTTGCTATTGTCGAAGAAAAGCGCAGAAGAACGCATTGGATCTTTCCTGTTAAATTTAGCGTCACGATTCAAGCGCCGTGGTTTTTCTGATAAGACATTTCGACTGTCAATGTCACGCGCCGATATGGCCAACTATTTGGGTTTAGCAGTGGAGACCGTTTCTCGCGTATTCACCCGCTTCCAAAAACAGGGCTTAATCGATATCACTGGTAATGCTAAAGAAATCGCCATTATTGACCAACAGTCATTATGGGATTTGGCGGCGCTGAGTGAAAGTGAACGTTCTGAGCTGAATTTGATCAACATTGAACAACGTTAATCATTGGTTGACGGCCAGTTAGACACTGACGACTGCGTCAGTGTCTCCTACCACCCTGTGATTAATGCTTCTGGGTCTTTACCAAGGCTTGTGACAAACCGCCGAATGAGCCAACCCGCGATGCTCAATTTGTTCGGGACCTTTGGCAGCTGATCAACCGCATACCAACCCGCTTCAACCAATTCATCTTCCTGAATACAGATTGCGCCACCGGCATACTCGGCAACAAACCCCACCATGAGCTGTCCTGGAAATGGCCAGGTCTGGCTACCCTGATATTGGGGAAAGGTGACCTGAATACCCACTTCTTCTAACACCTCTCGGTGCACAGCCTGCTCTAATGTTTCGCCCACCTCAACAAATCCCGCAATCAGTGAAAACTGGTCTGTTTGCTTGTGCCGATGACTTCTCGCCAACAACAGTTCATCACCCTTAGTGACCAACACGATGACACAGGGAAGTATTTTGGGGTAGAAAGTATGCCCACAGTCATGACAATGACGCACATGCTCACTTGGTGAACCTGTTGTCTCACCGCCACAAGCACCACAAAATCGGTGATGATCTCTCCAACGCAATAATTGCACAGCGCGACTCGCCAGTGCGTATAGATCACTGTCACTGGCTGCCAGCGTTCTCAATTCCAAGGTCTGCCAACCAGATGGCAAGTCATCGCTGTGAATTGATACGGCATACCAGGCTGCTGTCCCTTTGCGGGCGACAAATAAAGCATCGTCATCTAAGTCAGACCAAGCGATCCTAGTCTGTGACCAAGCAGCATGTGGCCCATAGACGGGTTTGCCCATACAAAAGATTAAAATGAAAATATCACTGGCGCTTTCCTGTGCCGGGATTCCCAAATCCCAACCTAGGGTTTCGCTATAGTTGTCATTCATATTGCAGCTCTAACCTCACAGAAATCACGCCATCGTCATTGTGAACCACTGAAAATCCACAGCCCTTTGATAGGCGCAGCATGGGTTCATTGTCGGACATCACTTCTGCGTTAATGGCCACAATACCCAATTCACGACTATAGGCGATCATGCGCGCCATTAATTGCGTACCAAACCCCTGCCCTTGCAATGCAGGATCGACCATCACAGCAAATTCAATTTCATCTCTGAGTACATCGCGCCAGGTTCTAATTTCACCCAAGATAGTTTGGGCGTCATCGACGGCAACAAAAGCCATCTCCCGCACATAATCTATTTGACACATCGCCGCCAACTCACGGTGCTCAAATTGTAGTCGGCTACCGAAGAAGCGATAGCGCAATGCCTCTGGTGACATGCGCTCAAAAAACACCTTCAATGGATTTTCATCATCGGCTCTAATGGGCCTGAGCGATAGTTGGTCACCATTCTTTAGAACCAAATCTGTTGTCAGGTAACTGGGGTAAGGCGCGATGGCTGTGGGCACCGGTGAGCCGATTTGAATGGCGACGCCCAACACCATCACTTCATGGGTCGGCAATAACAAAAGATTGGTTTCCAAACCTGCAATTTCAGGGTTATCAACCACCATCTGACTCAAGGTTTTTAACGCCTCACTCAGAGCAGCAACATCTTGGTCCAAGTCTGTACTGTTTTCAACTAGCACCGAATAGGCGTGACTTCGATAAATAAGTTTTCGGGTGTGGTTTGAATTCAGAGGGGGCAAACCAAATCGTCGATCGGCCAAAATATCAGCCGTTGAACCGCCCTCTCCAAATAAAATCAACGGGCCTACAATGTCATCTCGGGTGATTCCCATTGAAAACACCAATGAATCCAATGCTCTGCGCATGGGTTGCAATCCAAATCCCAAAATTCTGCTATTAGGAAATCGCTCAGACTGCGCTGCTATTAAGTGGTCGGCTGCATCCCTGATCCCTTGTTCATTTTCCAATTGAATGGACACCGCGCGCCAGCGCAATCTGGGATTGTCTTCATAGGCAAACGGGTAGCAATAGGCTTCATGCACGAGTCGCAGTGATACCGGATATTGAATCGGTGCGGCCTCAAGTAACAGCGTGTCCAGATCAACGTCGAATCGTGACGGCACCAGTCCGTATCCGTATGCATCCATCACAGTTCTGGCTTCGACCAGGGTCAAATAGTTTCGTTGTTCTGACACTGCGGACTGGATGACATCTTGCACCCGCACCACGGCTTTATATTCTAACGGCTTCGATTTGGGTGGTGTGTCTCGCAGGCTTTCTTGGTTACGCTCGTGATGCACCATGGTCATAAAGGCAGCAACCGCATCATTGGGCGAATGAAAATTGAGGACACCATGGGCATCAAAGACTTTTCGGGCTTCTTTTACGGTTGCAGTACCTAACCAACAGGTCAACACCATATGGCGGCACGACTTCACTGTTGACACCAAAGCCTTAGCAAGTGACTCAGGCTCAGCACGCACGTTCGGGGAGATTATCAGTAAAATAGCGCCCAAACCTTTTACCCGATCCAATTGCTTTAGCAACCCAATATAGGTTTCAGCAGTTGCCGCTGCAGGCACTACCAACGGGTTTAAACCCAAGTCTTCCTTATAGGGATAATCCACATCACCGAGCTCTGGAAGGCTGTCGATGTCGGCCAAATGGCCCTTCCTGAAGTCTAATGAGTTCTTCGCTAACATCGCTGTACCCAGACCGTTACTGAGGATTGCAACGCTTTCAAAATACAGAGGCTTCATGCGCGACAATACTTCCAGACTGTTAAACAAGGCATCGAGTGACCTCACCTCAAGAACACCTGCACGCCTGAAGAAGCGGTAGTCAACGCGATCACGGGTTTTCAGTCCAGGTGGTACCCGGTCATTCAGCCCAGTACGAATAGCGACCACTTTTTTTGTTCTGGACGCTGCCCGCAAGGCAGTCATGAGCCTACGTGCGTCATGGACCTGCTCAATATTCAATACGATTGATTTTACGCGGCGATCTGCCGCTAACCGATCGACAATCTCTGCAATATCGACATCAGTGACCGCACCCATAGCAATAAAATGCGAAAACCCCAGTCCGCGGCCGACAGCGTAGTCTAGCAGTGCCGACCCCATTGCTGCAGATTGTCCGACAAAGGCCGTGGTACCTGACGTTGGATACAGATGAGAAAAAGAGGCATTCAGTTGAATGGGCGGCACAATAATGCCCAGTGCATTGGGCCCCATAATTCGAACACCCAACTGCTTAGCCAACGCATTGATTTCTTGGATGATCTGACCACTTTGGGTTTTTTGACGTGAGATGCCACCTGTCATGATCACCACGCTGTGTACATGGTGGTCTGCCAAATGACGAATGACATTGGGAATTTCAGTAATTGGAATGCACAAAATTGCCAACTGAATACGGCCGTGATCTTTGTCGAGCTCGGTCACACAGGGTACGCCATACACCGATTTATATCGCTTGCGATTGACACCAAGCACGGTACCTTTATAGCCTGAATTGACAATGTTTTGAATGACACGGCCACCCATACTATCGACGCGTTCAGAAGCACCAAACACGGCGATAGATTCGGGTTCAAGAAATTCAAAAATATGTGACATGAAGACCTTCCGCTAATTTAGAAACAGGTGTGATGTGTATATGATCACTACTGACATCACTTTCATTGACAGACTTTATCATGATTGAAACCGCATTCATTTCCAACCCTATCAGCTTACAGCATGACATGGGTCCTGATCATCCAGAAAGCCCCTTGCGGTTAGCTGCTATTATGCGGCATTTCAGTAACATCGGCTTAGATAACAAGCTGATACAGCTTCATAGCACGCCAGCCTATGATGATGCTTTGTTGCGCGTGCATCACCCCCATCATATTGATCAATTAGAAAAGCTATCCATGACGCGTGGTCTCATACAACTTGATGAAGACACCCACATGGGTCCCCATAGCTATGAGGCCGCCCTATTGTCTGCGGGTGCAGGCATTCAGGCGGTCACCGATATCATGAGCGGAAAATATCTGCGCGCGTTTTGCGCTGGACGGCCACCAGGGCACCACGCGGAGCCGAAAGCAACCAAAGGGTTTTGTTTCTATAATAATATTGCGATTGCAGCGCAAGAGCTGCGCTTTCAACACAACATTAAGAAAGTGGCCATCATTGATTTCGATGCACACCAAGGCAACGGCACTGTCGAGATTTTTAAAAACATTAAAGATGTGTTGGTCTGCTCAAGTTTTCAGCATCCATTTTACCCACACAGTCACTGGAATATTGACCGGCCAAATATCATCAATAGCCCGCTGGAGGCTTTTAGTGATGGCGACGCCCTAAGACGCGTATGGCATGAACAATGGGAACCCGCATTGGTGGCCCATGAGCCTGAGTTTATTTTTATATCGGCCGGATTCGATGCCCACCGCGACGACCCCATGGCTGAACTCAATTGGTTGGTAAAGGATTACGAGTGGATTACAGAACGTATCTGTCACATTGCCAACCGTTTTGCGCAAGGCAGAGTCATTTCTATGCTAGAAGGCGGGTATGACCTTAGGGCGCTAGCAGCCTGCACAGAAGCCCATGTCAACGTACTCATCTCTCATTAGTACATTGACCGGGGAAACTCACAGACCGAGCTTATAGGCCGATAGACCGCCTTTATTGGAGGTTTTCAATGAGCAGGTCGCGATAAGGATACACAATACCTGGTTCTTCGAGACTTAGCCTGCCTAGCGTGCCATCCCGCAAGTCCTTCAGTAGGATTTCACTCAATCGATGGATGTCGATACCACCCTTTCGGACACAGCCCCTTTTCGGTGCTATTTTCTCCATACACTGATAAGCCGTATCCGGCAGCGTGTCGAGTTGAAAACGCTCTTTGAGCAGCAACGGATAACGCTGTAACAAATAGTCCATTGCAAATAACGCCACGTCTTCATATTCCATTGCTGTGTCACGAATGGCACCCGAAGCGGCCAATCGATAGCCTGCTAACTCGCTTTTCGGAGAGGGCGACATAATGCCTGGGGTATCCATCAGCTGGAAGCCTGGATCTATCAATATTTTCTGTTGGCGTTTGGTCACCGCAGGCTCATTGCCTACCTTAGCAATCTTACGTCCCAACAAGGTATTAATGAGCGTAGATTTACCCACATTGGGTATGCCCATAATCATTGAACGTACCGGCTTGCCAGGCATTCCACGGTGGGGCACCATGCTCTTCACAATATCTGGGATTTGCTTGGCAATGCCTGGTTGCTGCGTGGTGATCGCTAGGGTTTTAACACCCTCGATTTTTTCTAGTGCGCGCTGCCATGCTTGGGTAATATCTGGATCTGCGAGATCCGCTTTACTCAATACCTTTAAACAAGGCTTACCTTCTCTAATCTCTTCTAATAAAGGATTGGTGCTCGAATCAGGCAACCGCGCGTCCAACACTTCAATAAATACATCAATTTTATGGATTATTTCACGTATTTCACGTTGGGCTTTGTGCATGTGCCCTGGGTACCAATGAATCAGCATTCACTTCTCTCATAGTAAAAAATTAAGGTATCACACCCTGTCTGTTTCAATTCTCAGCGAGGCTGATTAAAAATCCCAATGCCGAAGCCAGGTTCGTGCATCAGGATCATCACGTTCGTTTTGCGATACTCGGGCCATGCCTCGACAACCTTGTAATCCACCCGTGTGTATCATGACCACTTGTTCTCCAGACTGAAAGAACCCTTGATCTAATGCCTGAGATAAGGCCAATAGGGTTTTCCCGTTATAAATCGGGTCAAGCGGCAACGCAAAATGCTGTTGCACCGCATCAATAAAATACCGCAGCTGCGTATCTACCTTACCAAAGCCACCGCGATGAAACTGCTGCCACAACTGCCAATTAGCATCGGCACCCGCCTGTTGTAACCAAGGCGAGATTCGCTGCACAGTGGCCTCACCTTCAGCGACGGCTTGAACGCCCAGTATACAGGTTTTAGGCGCAGCATGATGAACCAATCCAGCAAAGGTACCACCCGTACCCGTCGGACATACCCAGTAGTCAGCGTCAATATGCTGTTCGATTGCGGTCACTAAGGGCTTGAAGGCTTGGGATATAGCAGCATCACTTCCTCCCTCTGGAATGAAGTAATGGTGACGACCCATCGCTTGAATCTGTGGGTGTTCTGCACCTACATTACGCAGCTCACGGTAGGTCTCGAAATCGACGAACTTGAGGTCCATTCCCCAAGCCAAGGCATCTTCAAGTGTCGGGGACAAGAAACGCAGAGCATCGCCACGCACCATTCCTGTAACCGCTACATTCGCTTCATGGCAGGCTGCAGCCAACGCATGCAGGTGATTTGACCAAGGCCCGCCCATCGACACGACATGAGAACACCCCGCCTCCACCGCCTTATTCAGGTGATGCGCTACCTTGTACCACTTGTTGCCAGAAATATCGGGATGATTGAGATCTTCACGCCACACGTAAAGCGCTACACCACGCTTCTCAAATTTTCCCCATTGAAGCCTTTGTAGGCGATTGACGGTGTCGATCACTTGAGGGTCTTATGCTTTTCACAGAAATTATGAACGCCCAGAACGAAGTCGCCTGGAGCCCCGATTCTGGTTAAGGTTTTACTGCACATATCACAGTGTGGCATTTCATAGTGATTTACCCACAACTGATAATGTTCCAGTGAAACATTGCACTTTTGTGCAGCAAAAGCTTCAGGATTATCTAAATATTCCTGCAATACATCCGCGGATAGACTGATGTGGCCGGCACCCAGATGATAAGCAACAAAGAGTAAGTCTTGGTCCTTCAACTGCTGTACGAATCCAGTCACCATCTTCCGCCGATCTGCTTCGGTTAGTGCCAACTTTTCTTTTAGACGCGCCACCTGAAATCGCTCGATCTCTAAAGCAGATACCAGCGAATTATTTTTAGCATTTAGCGCACTTTCATTGGCTTCAACGGACCCTTTCTGTTCCATATGGGCCTGGTTCAATGCATTAGCAGCGTCTTCAAGTGCCGCAACGCGGTCTTCAAGTAGTACCTTTTCCATACGTAAGGTGTCTTTAACGCCCTGCAATTCTAGGTACTTAGTTTTGAGCGTGTCATGAAAAACCGATTGTTCTCGCAGTTGGTGGTCTACCGTTCTAAATTGTTCGTGCAAACTGAGTTTTTCATTGCGAAATGCACGGGAGACTTGGTCAATTTCTTTTGCGTGGGTGGCTTCTAACTGTTCGATTTTCTCAGCTGCCTGAGCCTTTAATTTTTTAATCTCTGCTTCATAGTCATTATCACGAGATTCAGATTGACTGACTGACTGCTGCGGCGAAACCACATCACTAATGACAGGAATATTGACTTCTGCCCGAGCTACCGCTTCCTTTTTAAAACCGAGTTTATTTCTGGCAATCGCGCGCTGTATTAATGTAAAGGGATCAAAGCCTCCTTGTTCTGGTGGCTCCCACAGCTCCTTTTGGTACCAAGCGATTGCGCATTGGCTTTTGCATGATAAACGAATAGGGCCAACGCCCATGTCGGGGCCACCCCTTCCCTTACTGGCCAGATGCCTTAAAGGAATATTCCAGTCGCTATCTGCAAAACCCTTCTGATCGAAACGGATAACAAACAAAACACACGCGGTCACGTCCAAGCCAGCTGTCATGGAAACATAGCTTGCTTGAAGCTTTTTTCCTTTAAAGACTGGTATACCAACGACCCCATCGAGTACCGCTTCGAATTCGTTATACCGCATCTCTTTGACGATGCTGTCTTGGTCAAAGAACATGATGGCTTCGTAAAAATCTGATGTCATTTATCGAACCTTTCCCTATCCAATAAGTCAATCGACCCGCTATCAGCAGACTACGGTTTATTGTCTCTGCCATTGCATCGTGCTGTCCATGAACTACTTCATAAAAGCACAATATAAGTGACACGCCAACTACATCATAGACGGGAATGGGACTAGCGGTATAAATACCAAGACAAAACTACATTATTGACCTATCAGACAGACATCAAACCTATGAGGGAACAAAAGACCAGTATGGCGAAAAAGCACAATGCACAATGGAATATGCAAAAAGCACAATGTCCTATGCAAAATGTACAATGCAAAAAGCACGCGGTGAGGCGGCTTATGCAGGCACATTAAAACATCAACAATCGAGGTGTATGCTAGATGCCTGATCGGAACGATCAGACAATGGTGTCACAAAAAAAATGGCGGAACGGACGGGACTCGAACCCGCGACCCCCGGCGTGACAGGCCGGTATTCTAACCAACTGAACTACCGCTCCGCGTTGGTGGGTGTGAACGGGATCGAACCGCTGACCCTCGCCTTGTAAGGGCGATGCTCTCCCAGCTGAGCTACACACCCAACGCTTTCGCTTTACATCCGACGATGACTGTCTGTCACAACAGTAAATAAAATGGCGGAACGGACGGGACTCGAACCCGCGACCCCCGGCGTGACAGGCCGGTATTCTAACCAACTGAACTACCGCTCCGCGTTGGTGGGTGTGAACGGGATCGAACCGCTGACCCTCGCCTTGTAAGGGCGATGCTCTCCCAGCTGAGCTACACACCCAACGCTTTCGTTTTTATATCCGACGATAGGTACTTGATCTACAAGGTTTTTTACAGCCTGTGTCGATTAAGTGAGGGCGCATTTTAAAGAAATCCCCAATGAAGTCAAACAATTATGAATGAAATCGTCAATCAATTAGCCAGAGACTCAATTGTGGTACGTAGGTGATCAACAAAACGACCAACATCAGCACGACCATAAAGGGCAAGGTGGCTACATACAGCTCCGAAATAGGCTTATTGAAGCGATAACTGGCAATAAACAAATTCATGCCCACTGGCGGTGTGAAATAGCCGATCTGCATATTCGCGACAAAAATGATACCCAAATGTACTGGGTCAACACCATAGTGTAACGCGACCGGTAAAATTAACGGCACCATGATTATCAAGGCCGCAAAAATATCCAGGATGGCGCCTAACGCCAACAAGAACACGTTTAGAAATAAGAGAAAGGACCATTTACTTTGAAACAGATCCAATACCATGTCGAATATTTTTTCAGGTACCTGAGCATCGACTAAAAAGTTCGTAAATGACAAGGCTACGCCAAGGATGAGCAAGATGCCGCCCACCATCACCATGCTCTTTCGCATGATGCCCACCAGCTGACCGAACTTAATGTCTTTGTATACAAAGACTTCAATGATCAATACATACAGCGCCGTAGCAGCTGCCGCTTCCGACAAGACCAACCATCCAGACAGCACACCACCCAGTACCAATACAGGTATACCCAACTCCCACTTTGATTCAAGAAAAGCGAGCCACAGCTCTTTCGGAATAAATTTCTGTGTTGGTGCTGGCGCTCGGCGGTTAGCCCATAAACCATAGAAATAGAGTGCCAGAATCATGATGAGTGCAGGCACGATACCTGCGATAAACAAATCTGCGACATCCACTGCAACAATATCCATTTGTTGGGCAATGATGCCATACAAGAGCAATGGAATGGCTGGCGGGAGCAGCAATCCGAGACTACCCGATGTGGTAATCAATCCTAATGAAAAAGGTTCTGGATACCCAGCTGCACGCAATGCGGGGAGTAACAAGGCACCCAATGCGACAATGGTGACCCCCGATCCGCCCGTCAACATCGTAAAAAATGCGCAGGTCATTAAGCCGATGATCATCATACCACCTGGCATCCAACCCAGTGCGGCCATGGAAACCCGCACGAGACGGTCGGCTGTTTTCGCTTCGCCTAATAGGAACCCGGCAAAAGCAAACAGAGGGAGGGCCATTAACACACTAGATTCTGTCAACCGATACAGCTCAATGGGCAGAACCATTAAATCGATGTCACTTGAATGAAACCCCAACGCAGCACCAGCCAAAATGACCAGAAATAGCGGCACGCCTAACAGGGCTGCTAAGAGTATGCCTGACGACAAAAATGCGTTCATACTCGTGCCTCCTGCGAGGGCAGTAGCACACGCAGCGCAAATCGTATGGTCATAACAGAAAAACCAATTGGAATAATGAGCTCAAATGGCCAAGCAGGTAACGCGCCAAAAGCCGGGGTATCATACAGATACTCATCGTATACAAAGAGAATACTGGCCCAAGACATGATGGCACAGACAAAAGCGGATAACGCATTGGCTAAGCGTTCAACAACCCATTTCCACCGGCCCTTAATGTATTGGTTCAACAGATCGATGGCGATATGGTTGCCTTCTCTTGTACCAATCATGGCACCGATAAGTGCAATCCAGAGCACCGCGATGCGAATCAGGGGGTCGATCCAGGTAACACCCGTACCCAGTAGATTGCGCATAGCAATTTGGGCAACAGCCAAAATCATCATGCCCAGTAACAGAATGACGAGCATGGCGCTTTCGGCTGCACGAATCGAATGCACGACCATTTTAATTGGTTTTAACATGTCTAGATCCTAGCCATTTGTGTTATCGCGCTCGGTATTCAATGAGCCATCCATTCACAAGGTCGTACACCTCTTGCGAATATTGACCCATTTCAACCAATTTTTCTGCGGCCATTTGGGAATCTGCCAATAAACGGCTACGCTCTGAATCACTCATTGCCACCACTTCCAGACCCTGATTTAACAAGGCAGCGTAGGCCTTAATATTGTCCAAACGGTTTTGTTTATCCAAGGCTTTACTCGCACCTCCCAAATACTGAGATACGATCAACTGGTCTTCAGGACTGATCTTATTAAAGACTTTATTGTCAATCGCCAGTGTTGCTGCTGTATACAGAAACGGCTGATCAGTGACATAGCGCACCTTGGTAAACCATTGCATACTGATTGTCGCTATCGGTGGACTGGCCAACGCATTGATAGCACCGGTTTCGAGCGAAGTTTTGACCTCGCCATAACCCAGTACGATAGGTGAAACGCCAAACGCCTTGCTGATGTTCTCTGATACGGCATCATTAGCCGGTATCCAAAACTTTTGGGCTTTTAGGTCTTCTCGTGTGATGACTGGGTTCACTGAAACCAAATAGGCAAAACCCCCTTCCATCAATCCAAATGTGTTCCAACCACCCGCTTCATAACCATCAATAATTGTCTGGTCAAACTTTGAGCGAATGTAATCGACCTCATCGAAATCTCTAAACAGCATTGGCGCGTTATAGATTTGGCTGTCCCGATACACGTCTGCAAAAAGGCCCGTTTGGATGATGGCACCATGTAATTGTCCAATGCGGACTTTACGTAAGACTGCTTGATCATCACCCATCACACCGCCCGGATAAAAACGCATCTTAACCCGGCCCTGTGTATCACGCTCGATCTCGTCCGCAGCAGCCCTAAATGTATTCAGAATACTTGTTCCATCTGGGTATGCAGTGGATATTTTCAACGTAACCGCTGACACCGACACACTGAATAATGCCAAGCTCACTACCTTAATAAACAACTTCAACACAGAATCTTCCTCTTAGAAGTAATCAACACTGTCTGCTAACAACTGGTGGGCTAACTTTTGTGCATACACGTTTTGCAGCCAGAGACCTGGCACTTCTGGATCTGCGTCAATAACGGTTTGTAGGAGATGGTCATGCAACTCTTGGTCAAACACTAGGCGGGCATAATGCCGAGCAAAAAAAACAGAAATCAACAGATTCTTACCATCCGATACTGCTACCGCTTGCTCGAAATAGGCGCGCGCTACTTCTGGTTTTCCACCCAAAGAAGGTGGAATTAATGTATTCAGCACACCCAAATACAACAGCGCCTGGCCGTTGTCATAGGTGGCGTCATAAGCAGCGACGTGCTCCATTATAAACTGTACTTTGGCCAAATCAGCAATGGCATTCCAGTCATCGCTATTTTCCTGAATAACACTCACCCAACTGCTGCCTAACATATATAAGGCTTTAATTTCTGCAGGCTTTTTAATGGCACTCACATGGATTTCAAACGCATCAAACCGCAAAGACTTCAAATCACAATCAGACTTCTTAACAATACAGTAGGCGGCCGAAGCACGCTGATAGGACTTCTCAACCATGGCCTTACGCCTGACTGGCTCTTCAACGAAAAGCGTGGCATAGGAACCATATAGGGTAGATGACGTTTGTAGCAGCCCAACATTGCGCGGGTAATTTTCAACCATCCCGTCCAAGGTTAGTAAATAGGTTGGCAAGCCTGCTTCGACAGTGTCTAAATCTGGATTATTGACGATCGCTGCGTTAATGGATTCAGGGAGTCGGGCAACAGAACAGGCGCCCAACAACAGGCTCATTGTGACTGCAAAGACAATTCTCAATTTCAAGGGTCTATTTCCTGATTGGCTAGAGGCACTATTTTAGCAAATTTATCACGACAGGAGGATGTTTGAATCAAATTTACAAGAATTGCACCATCAACTCAGGATTACATCCGCGGTGTAGGTGCACCTATTACAAGCGTTTTCGCTTACCTGAATCGCTTAGAATCGCTCGGCCGGTTTGGGTGCGTTACCCAAAATATGATCGATTTCCGCCAACACGTCAGGCGTCAAAGCATGGCGTGTTTCCAAGCAAGCTAGGTTGTCTTTTAACTGTTCTAGCCGAGACACACCTAATATCACCGTGCTGACATGCGGATTGGCAAGGCACCAATTAATAGCCATATGGTGCAATGGCATCTGCAATGTATCACTTAATGACGAAAGTGCTGCTACCTGCTCCACCATTTTGGCATGCCCGTCACCACTCATCCGCTCTTTTAGCCATTCATAGCCAGGCAGATTTAAACGGCTGTCTTCTGGAATACCTTTTTGATATTTTCCGGTCAATATACCGCTAAACAAGGGAGACCAAATGGTGGTGCCTAATCCCATCAATGAGTAGAGGGGTAAAAATTCTTTTTCGACCTTGTGCCTGTGAAACAAATTGTATTGCGGCTGCTCCATTGTCGGACCAATAAGACGTTCGTCTTTCGCAACCGCATAGGCTTCCGTAATTTGTTGAGCAGACCATTCAGATGTGCCCCAATACATAACCTTACCTTGCGACACCAGGTCATGCATTGCACGAACCGTTTCAGAAATTGGCGTATCGACGTCGGGTCTATGGCAAAAATACAGATCCAAATAGTCAACCTGTAGGCGCTTTAATGCCGCATGACAGGCGTCAAACACATGCTTCCGGCTTAGCCCTTTTTGGTTGGGCTTGTCTCCGCCCCAGAAAACCTTACTCGACAGGACAAAACTATCGCGTGACCAATTTAATGTAGATAGCGCCTGCCCCATGACAATTTCTGATGCACCACTTTCATAGCCTTCAGCATTATCAAAAAAATTAATGCCGTTATCAAAAGCATGCGCCATGATGTTTTTCGCTGAAGAGGTATCGACCTGCTTACCAAATGTCACCCAAGAACCCAAACTCAAAGCACTGACCTGTAAGCCCGATTTTCCTAATCGTCGATATTCCATAATGATTCCTTCACGTTGACATCATTGGTAGCCCAAGTGGTTAGTAGGCCTCTATATTGTAGATTCAAAATAACGTGTTAACTAAAATAACTTAACATCACTCCAGCCGCTACAGCTGAGCCAATCACACCCGCTACATTGGGCCCCATAGCATGCATCAGTAAAAAGTTTTGGTTATTGGCCTCTAGGCCGACCTTGTTGGATACACGCGCCGCCATCGGCACCGCAGAAACACCCGCTGATCCAATCAAAGGGTTGATAGGATGTTTTGATATCAGATTCATTAACTTTGCCATCAATACACCTGCTGCCGTACCGATACAAAAAGCGAACAGACCCAATAGTAAAATACCCAATGTCTGCATATTCAAAAAGGCTTCGGCACTGAGCTTAGAACCCACACCAAGTCCCAAAAATATTGTGACAATATTAATTAATGCATTTTGAGTCGTATCACTTAATCGGTTCACAACCCCTGATTCGCGCATTAAGTTGCCAAAACAAAACATGCCCAACAGCGGAGCAGCCGAGGGTAAAAACATGGCCACCAACATCAATACCAACAAAGGAAAAACAATTTTCTCTGTTTTAGATACCGGCCGCAGTTGTGTCATGACGATTTCACGTTCTTTCTTCGTGGTCAGCGCCTTCATGATCGGCGGCTGAATCATCGGCACCAAAGCCATATAGGAATAGGCGGACACAGCAATGGCGCCCAACAATTCTGGGGCTAATTGCGTTGCGACATAGATCGAAGTCGGTCCATCTGCTCCACCGATAATACCAATGGCCGCAGCCTGCATAATGGTATAAGACACAACACCTGCATCGCTCAGCAAGATTGCCCCAAACACCGTAGCAAAAATACCAACCTGCGCCGCCGCACCGAGAAACAAAGTCTTGGGATTAGCCAGCAAAGGACCAAAATCGGTCATAGCTCCAACGCCCATAAAAATGATGAGCGGGAAAACGCTGGTGCTGATGCCCATGGTGAATATGTAATATAGCAATCCACCCGCCGCTTCTTGATTGCCCAACGCATCGTAAACTGGCTCATTGTAAAAACCAGCCTCAGGGATATTGACTAGGATCGCTCCCATACCAATTGGCAGCAACAGTAGGGGTTCAAATCCCTTTTTGATTGCCAAATAGATCAGAATAAGACCAACGCAAATCATCGCCCCCTGACCAAATGACAAATGGGCAAACCCAGAGTTTTGCACCAGAAACATCAAGTTATCCATATTAGGAATGGTCTCCTTAGAGCATCAGTAAAGGGTCGCCGATAGAGACGGCGTCACCTTCTTTGGTCAATATTTGGCCAACCACACCATCCCTAGGTGCACTGACTTCAGTTTCCATCTTCATGGCTTCTAATATAATAATAACTTGGCCTTCGACTACTTGCTCACCGGGTTTTACGCATATCTTAAAAATATTACCTGCCAGAGGCGCAGTTACTGCCTCGCCAGAAACCGAACTTGCAGATGCACTGTCATTGGCATTGCCTGCTGTTACGTCAAGTTCATACGACTGGCCATTGACCGCAACGGTCACTTTGCCGCCTTGGTTTACCACTGCATGGTATTTCTTGCCCTGTAACATCACATTATAATGTGTGTCATCACTGCCGGTTGCGACTGGCGACGCCGGTTTTTTGTCATCTGCTATTTGAGGCACAGGTTCAAAAGCGCTGGGATCGTCGCGATTCTGCAGAAACTTCAAGCCTATTTGCGGGAACAATGCATAGGTCAATACATCATCGATGGTGTTTTCGGCCAACCTAATGTGCTTTTCCTTGGCAATCTCCTTGAGTTCAGCGGTCAATGAGGTCACTTCTGGCTTGAGTAAATCAGCAGGACGACAGGTAATTGGCTCAGCGCCATCAAGTACCCGAGTCTGCAATGCTGCATCAAACGGTGCAGGTGCCGCACCATATTCACCTTTTAGGATGCCTTGGGTTTCCTTAGATATATTCTTATACCGTTCACCTGACAAAATGTTGAGTACGGCCTGTGTACCGACAATTTGCGACGTAGGCGTGACTAACGGGATGTAACCCAAATCTTTTCTGACCCGAGGAATTTCCTCAAGTACCAAATCAAATTTATCTTCCGCACCCTGTTGCTTTAGCTGACTTTCCATATTCGTCAACATGCCGCCAGGCACTTGTGCAACCAAAATACGGGAATCAATACCCCGCAATGAACCTTCAAATGCCGCATATTTCTTTCTTACTGCTCTAAAATAAGCCGCAATCTCTTCCAGCGCGACAATATCTAATCCCGTGTCATATTCAGTGCCTTGCAACGCAGCCACTAAAGACTCTGTTGGAGAATGCCCATAGGTCATGGACATTGACGATATCGCGGTATCAATATGATCAATCCCTGCTTCAACTGCTTTTAATAAAGTCATAGATGACAATCCCGCCGTCGCATGACAATGCAGCGCCAAAGGAATATCTTGAGCAGCTTTTATTTTTGACACCAATTCAAAGGCATCATTGGGTGTCAAAATGCCTGACATGTCTTTGATGCAAATTGAATCTGCACCCATATCGACTAACTCTTGCGCCAAACTCACCCAGGTATCCAATTGATGCACCGGGCTTTTGGTATAGGATAAAGTAGCCTGTGCGTGGGCACCTTGTTTTTTAACGGCCGCTAATGCCTGCGCCATATTGCGCGGATCGTTCATCGCGTCAAACACCCTAAATACATCAATGCCATTGACGGCTGCGCGCTCAACAAATTTGTCCACCACATCGTCGGCATAATGACGATACCCCAACAGATTCTGGCCTCGCAGCAACATCTGCTGCTTGGTTTTAGGCATAGCGGCCTTGAGCGCACGCAAGCGATCCCAAGGATCTTCACCTAGAAATCGGATACAACTATCGAAGGTTGCGCCACCCCAAGTCTCAAGTGACCAATAACCAATTTGATCGAGCTTTTCAGCAATGGGTAGCATATCGTCCAATCGCATCCGAGTCGCAAATAACGACTGGTGCGCATCTCGCAACACGACATCAGTAATTTTCACAGGTTTTTTTGGTGCAGACATCATTGAAAGTCCTTTCGAATTAATGAGATGCTTTTCTAGCTTGTACTAATGCAGAAACCGCAGCAGCAACGGCGACAATTTCTTGTTCATTATGCGCCACGGCAGAAAACGTTATGGGTTTTTTCTCGATCACTGGCTGGCCGATCTTCATCAAGATTTTTGACATCAGCAGGGTGCTGAACACCAACACGGCCAGAAATACAAAAACCGTGCCCATCCCCAACAGCATGAGATCTAGTCCTGACGACAATAGCTCACTCATGGCATGATCTCCTAGTCAGTTAATTCAATATGAATTCTGTACGAAATGTACTGATATCAGCCCTTTACTGCAACCGCACCACCCTAATTAATGGTAATAATTGGTATGACATGGATCGGAATAGTGGCGTCGCCGTATCGATGGAATGAAATAGACGTGTGCATAGCCTTTCAATCGATTAAAGTTGCACTCTTACTGTAACACCCTAATTAAATTATCACTTGGTAATGCCCATGACTTTTTGGCTAGCGCCTATGGAAGGCTTAATGGATTTCAGCCTCAGGGAAATCGTATCGCGTTACGGCCACATTGATTTGGCGGTTAGCGAGTTTGTAAGGGTTGTTGACCTACCTTTACCAGAAAGTGTTTTCCTGGCACAGGTACCAGAACTCGCCCATGGTGGTATTACAAAATACGGCACCCCGATTCGCGTACAATTACTGGGGTCTGACCCAGAGGCACTGTTAGCTAATGCAAAAACCGCACTAGCAATGGGATCCCATGGTGTTGACTTTAATTTTGGATGCCCATCAAAGACTGTTAATCGTCATTGTGGTGGCGCGGCTCTACTGAAAGAGCCCGATCGCATATACAACATTCTGCATCACATCAAATCGAATTTGCCTGCCAATACATCACTATCTGCAAAGATGAGACTCGGTTTTGATGACACATCAAAGAGCCTTGATGTAGCACTAGCCGTTGCTTATGCAGGGTTTGACACCCTTGTCGTCCATGGTAGGACGAAGCGACAAGGCTATAAGCCACCTGCTGACTGGGAGGCAATCGGTAAGATAAAACAAGCGGTCAGAATTAAAGTCATTGCCAATGGTGATATTTTCACACAGGACGCCTATCGCCGTTGCTTAGAAGTAACGGGTTGTACAGACGTCATGATTGGTAGAGGCGCGGTATATCAACCCAACTTAATTGCGCAATTGGCGCACGGAGATAACCCACTTGCGTGGCAAGAAATATTACAGTTGCTTTTAGATTACCAGAACTTAATGCACTTTGATGGGTTCCCAGAAAGACACATCCCAGGCCGTGTCAAACAATGGGTCAAACTATTGGGCGCCGCTCATGAACAGGGCACTGAACTATTCTCTGACCTCAAACACCTACAGGATCTAAACAGTGTGAAAAAACATATTCAAAATGAACTCAGCCAATATCCAATTCATTCAATGTTGCGATGAGATCCAGACGACTTACCGGTTTAGATAAAAAACCAGTCATACCCGCATCCAAGCAACGCACCCTATCTGAATCCATTGCATTGGCCGTCAATGCATAAATGGGTACGTTATTATTCCTGTGGGGTAGCGCCCGAATTTGCTCGGTGGCGTCCATACCACCAAGATTGGGCATCTGCATGTCCATAAACACCACATCATAATCCAATAGTTTTACTGCAGCTACCGCTTCATTTCCGTCCGCAGCGATATCTACTAGATGACCAAGCTTTTCCAACATGACACGAACGATTACCTGGTTGGCAATATTGTCCTCAGCTACCAAGATTCTCAGTGCACGCGTCATCGTCTTGGGCTCCACAGTCTGCCGTTGCGGCTCTTCAATTTTCTTAGGCGCATTCCCAGCGACTTTAAAGGGCACTGTCATCCAAAATGAACTGCCTCTTCCAACGACGGTGTCACAGCCGATCTTACCGTTGAGCAATTCGGCTAGCTGTTTACATAGAGCGAGGCCTAAGCCCGCGCCTTCAATATTGTGTGATGATTTGATATCAATTCGATCAAATCGGCTGAATAAACGATCTAACTTATCCTCAGGAATACCAGGACCAGTATCTACCACCGTAAAACAAAAGGATTTTGTATCAGGATCAATATCAAAAACTGATATACCGAGTGTCACAGAACCCGACACCGTGTATTTCAAAGCATTATCAATAAGGTTGATTAATATCTGCCGTAGACGCCCAGGATCACCCGCAACTACGATTTCGCTCTCTACTGTTTGTTCAATAATGAGATCAAGGTTTTTCTTTTTGGCTTTCGCAGAAAACAATTCTTTAATGTCTTGTGACAGCTGAGCAACACTAAAGTAAACAATTTCCAATTTCATCTTACCAGCGTCAATTTTACTCAGGTCTAAGAGATCGTTAACGATGGCCAATAAAGAAGTAGAGGATTGCAGCATGAGATCGACCAACTTGATCTGGTTATCCGGTAGATCTTCATTTTTAAGAATTTGAGCGACACCATGCACGGCGTTCATAGGGGTTCTAATTTCGTGGCTAATCATCGCCAAAAAATCAGTTTTAACACGATTCGCCCGTTGTGCTTCAGCGAGTGCAATACGTAATTCTTCAGTACGCTGCCGCACCTTTTCATCCAGATTTTCAAGCAAGTCTTGCAACCGCGTATTGGCCTTATAAAGCTCACGCCCTTTTTGCTCGAGCAATTCTTCAGCGGCAATTCGCGCCTCTCGCTCTCGATTAAAACGGCGAACAGAACGCTCTAGTGCCTGATCATCCATGCCGTGTAATCGTAAATCGAAAACCCGCGACAAATCCATTCAACTCGTCCGCGCTTAATTCCATTCCCTCTACGGTACCGTCTTCATTGAAATAACCTAGGCAACCCAGAATCATGCCATGCGCCAACGTGGCAAAGGGCCGCTGAGAGCGATAGTCCATAATAAGGGTGTTTTCACCCTGTCGATGGCATACAAATGATGGCAACTCGGCTTCCGGATACAGACTACGTACATTGACATGAATATAGTCTTCTACCTTCTCTAAAAAGGCAAAGGCATCTTCACCGCTATCAAACATTTCGGGGTATCTATCATTAAATCGACCAAACAAATGTGTACCAAATGCCTTGATCAAGTCTGTGATCGGCATGCCCGTTATGCCACTTAACTGGCTCACCAACACAATAATTTCTTTGTGAGAATAATTTCCCACTGATGTGTACACCGCTTTAGATGGCAAATTTGGTAACGACTTTTCAATCATGTCCTCTGTCGTGTCAACACCAAAGGTGTCCTCGGCCATATTCAAAAATTCCGTATAAATCATTCCTAACATGGCAGTACCTCAAAGTCAGTCGGTGCAGTAGCACATATATGTTTTGATTCTAACCAATACAAGACACAAAAAATAGCTAAATAAATTCGGCAATTAGCCATTTCCGAATTTATAATGCAAAGGACTGGAACAAAAGGTGGTGCACCCAACACGATTCGAAAGTGCGACCGCACGGTTCGTAGCCGGGTACTCTATCGAGCTGAACTATGGGTGCGTATGAAGACTACAAAAAGAAAGGGTGGTGCACCCAGCACGATTCGAACGTGCGACCGCCCGGTTCGTAGCCGGGTACTCTATCCAGCTGAGCTATGGGTGCGTATGAAGACTACAAAAAGGAAGGGTGGTGCACCCAGCACGATTCGAACGTGCGACCGCCCGGTTCGTAGCCGGGTACTCTATCCAGCTGAGCTATGGGTGCAGTGCAGTCTTACAACGTGTTAAGAAATGGTGCACCCAGCACGATTCGAACGTGCGACCGCCCGGTTCGTAGCCGGGTACTCTATCCAGCTGAGCTATGGGTGCAAAGTCTTAACATCTTGCTGCCATTATCACGTGCAATAATGGCGGAGAGAGAGGGATTCGAACCCTCGATGAGATTTCTCCCATACGCCCTTAGCAGGGGCGCGCCTTCAGCCACTCGGCCATCTCTCCAAACAAGGCGCGCATAATACCATGAAAAATGAAAATGAAAAGAAAATCTTTAATGAAATGAATAGATTAGCGTCGATTACAGCTCAACGAGTAAAGGATCAAACATTACCTTCACTATCGTCCGTATCGATTTCTTTTTGAATTCTCTGGTAAATCTCTTCTCTATGTACAGATACGTCTTTTGGCGCGTTGACACCAATACGCACTTGATTGCCTTTTACGCCCAAGACCGTGACAGTGACCTCGTCACCAATCATCAAAGTCTCACCAACGCGTCTTGTTAGAATAAGCATGCTGTCTCCTAATATTAAAAAAGTTGTTATTAATGTTGGCATGGATAGTTAACACAAACTGGATTGGATTCACCAGCTCCTGTTACAGCCACTCCTATTCCATTAGTGAGACTTCCAATATCACTACCAGCTACCAATTTCCTACAGCAATAATATCTTGCCCTTTCCGATTTAGCTATCCCTCTACAAGAGATTCATCACTCAGGCCAAATGCAGCGTGAAGTGTACGGACAGCCAATTCCAAATATTTCTCTGCAATGACGACAGCAATTTTTATCTCAGAAGTTGAAATCATCTGGATATTTATTGACTCAGAAGCTAAGGCATCAAACATCTTACTAGCAACGCCTGCATGTGAACGCATACCAACACCGACAATAGAAACCTTACAGATGGTATTGTCACCCTTCACTTCAACCGCTCCCAAATCATCGGCTACCTGCTCAATCACTTTCATCACTTTATCATAATCATTGCGATGCACTGTGAAAGTAAAGTCCGTCGTCCGATCTTCAGCCACGTTTTGAACGATCATATCCACTTCAATATTGGCAGCTGAAATAGGGCCCAATATGCGTGAAGCAACACCTGGTACATCTGGCACACCCAATACCGTCAACTTAGCCTCATCACGATTAAAGGCGATGCCAGAAATAATTGGCTGTTCCATAATGTCTTCTTCCTCTAAAGATATAAGGGTTCCAGGGCCATCTTCGAATGAAGATAGCACCCTAAGTGGAACATTGTATTTGCCAGCGAACTCAACCGCACGAATTTGAAGAACTTTTGACCCTTGACTGGCCATCTCTAGCATTTCTTCAAAAGTGATTCGATCTAAGCGCCGAGCGGATTTGACTACTCTAGGGTCCGTTGTATAAACACCATCGACATCTGTATATATCTGGCATTCATCAGCTTTCAAAGCCGCTGCCAATGCAACGCCCGTAGTGTCAGAGCCGCCGCGACCAAGTGTCGTGATGCTGCCGAATTGATCGACGCCTTGAAAACCGGCTACCACCACCACCTTACCGGCATCAAGATCACGCCGCATTTTCACAGTGTCGATGCTTTGGATACGCGCCTTAGTATGGGCTGAATCGGTCAAAATTGGGACCTGTGTACCGGTATAGCTCACCGCATCACAGTCTAACTTCTGTAGTGCCATGCACAACAGGGCAATGGTGACCTGCTCACCTGTAGCCAACAAGACATCCAGTTCGCGAGGACTTGGTTGATTACTAATAGCCTGTGAGAGCGCGACAAGACGGTTGGTTTCTCCAGACATTGCAGACACGGCCACAACAATATCGTGACCTTCGTCTCTAAATCGTTTTATCTTTTCTGCAACCGCTTCAATCCGCTCTACACTGCCAACGGATGTGCCACCAAACTTTTGAACATACAAAGCCATAGTCTTAGTTTCTTCTCTAAATTAAATGAGCCCATCGATTAAGCAAACATGGGCAAGCACCACTCTAGTTAGTGGCCTGTGTGTCAGCGAACGCGTAAAAGGCAGCGATCGCAGCTGGAATGCCTGAAGGATCTGTTCCACCAGCCATTGCCATATCTGGCTTGCCACCGCCTTTTCCACCAACATGGGCAGCAAAAGTGCCTACCAAAGCCCCAGCCTTATGGCGCACGATGAGGTCTTTACTCACACCTACCACCATGTGTACTTTTCCATCATTTTCGCTGACTACCATGACGACAGAAGACCCAAGCTTTTGCTTCAATTGATCCGCCATGTCCCGAAGGCCCTTAGCATCGACTGAATCAACTGCAACTGCCAAATAAGCCGACTCCCCAATCTTTTTCGCTTGAGACACCAAATCGCCACTTTTTGCAGATGCGAGTTTCTGTTTTAACTGTTCAAGTTCTTTTTCCAATACCTTATGTGACGCTAACAGGTCTTCAACCTTGCCGACGACGCCACTTGCGGTCGCTTTCAAATGCTTTTGCACAGCAGATACAATCGACTCGGTGCTTCTCACATGTTCATAGGCTCTCTGGCCCGCTACCGCCTCAATACGACGCACACCGGCAGCAATACCGGACTCTGCCAATATTTTAATGATGCCAATGTCGCCAGTTCTTTGGACATGGGTACCGCCGCACAGCTCAACTGAGAACCCATCGTTACCCATTGATAACACGCGGACATCAGCGCTGTATTTCTCACCAAATAACGCCATAGCGCCTTTTTCTTTAGCCGCATCCAGTGACATAACATCAGTAGTTACAGGGCTATTATCAAGCACCTGTGCATTGACCATGTCTTCTACATGTTGGAGCAATTCGGGCGTTATCGCCTCTATATGGGTGAAGTCGAAACGCAATTTAGTGGCGTCTACCAACGACCCTTTTTGTTGTACATGCGAACCCAGCACGTTTCTTAAAGCCGCATGTAGCAAATGCGTGGCACTATGGTGTCGAGCCGTGTCTTGACGCTGTACACGATCCACCTCACATGAGACCGCATGGCCAACGGCAAATTCACCGGACACGACAACACCCATGTGGAAATGATTGTCACCGTTTTTAATTGTGTCTTTAACAGCGAATTGGTTATGACCACACCGGATCATGCCGGTATCACCCACTTGCCCGCCGCTTTCAGCATAAAATGGTGTGTTATCCAAGACTAAAACACCTTGCATACCCTCGGTTAGAGCGGTGACTGGTGCATCAGTGAGTAACGCAGTTATCACGCTAGTCGCAGCAGTTTGCCCGTAGCCTACAAATATTGTCGAAACACCCAAATCGAAAACATGATCCATTTTCATGGTAAACGCGCTCGATTCCTGAGAACGCTTACGCTGCTTTTGCATTGCCGATTCAAAACCAGCCTCATCAACGGTTAGTGAGCGTTCACGTGCAATATCTGCAGTCAGGTCCACTGGAAAACCATAGGTGTCATACAACTTAAAGGCCACTTCACCTGGTATCACAGTGTCGGATAACAGAGCAATTTCGTCGTTCAAGATCGCTAAGCCCTTGTCCAAGGTTTTTGCAAACTGCTCCTCTTCCAAACGTAACACTTTCTTGAGCATGGCTTTACGGCTGACCAATTCCGGATAGGCACCACCCATTTGAACTACCAGTTCATCTACCAATTGATGAAAGAATGGGCCCTGACTTCCTAGTTTGTTACCGTGACGAATGGCTCTGCGGATAATGCGACGCAATACATAGCCTCGCCCTTCATTTGATGGCACGACGCCGTCAGAAATCAAAAATGCTGCAGAACGAATATGATCGGCAATCACACGCAATGAATAATCATTGTGGTCTTTACTACCGGTAAGTGTCGCTGCCGCTTTTATTAACCCCTGGAATAAATCAATTTCGTAGTTACTATGGACGTGTTGCAGCACTGCAGAAAGCCGCTCTAGCCCCATACCCGTGTCTACAGAAGGTTTCGGCAAAGGGACCCTAGAACCATCCGCCTGCTGGTCAAACTGCATGAATACCAAGTTCCAAATTTCTATGTAACGGTCTAAGTCATCGTCTGGACTACCTGGAGGACCACCGGGCACATCGGCTCCATGGTCATAAAATATCTCACTACAGGGCCCACAAGGACCCGTGTCACCCATAGTCCAAAAATTGTCTTTGTCGCCCATGTGTGAAAAACGATCGGCACTAACGCCAACCTCTTTGAGCCAGATGTCTTCTGCTTCTTGGTCGTCCTTATGAACCGTCACCCACAGCTTGTCTTTTGGAAGCTGTAACTCCACGGTGAGAAACTCCCACGCAAATGCAATGGCATCACGCTTGAAATAGTCACCGAAGCTGAAATTTCCCAACATTTCGAAAAAGGTATGATGCCGCGCCGTATAACCAACATTCTCTAAGTCATTGTGCTTCCCACCGGCCCGCACGCACCGTTGTGACGTCGTGGCTCTTGTATAGGCTCGCTTTTCCTGACCTAAAAATGCTTCTTTGAACTGCACCATTCCCGCATTCGTAAACAGCAGCGTTGGGTCGTTACCAGGTACTAACGAACTACTGTCAACACGGGTGTGACCCTTTCCTTCAAAATAGGTTAAAAACCGGTCTCTTATTTCAGCACTTTTCATAGAATTTTGGTCCAGGCGTCGGGCAATAAAATGGGTAAGCGGAGAATACTACAATGCCCGTGACTTAGTCGCAACGTAGGTTTTGGAGAGATTGCTCAATTTCTCGCCCAGTAAATCCTTTACGTGTAAGGAATTGATAAATTTTGTGTTTAACTTGGGTGTCTGAGAGGTCTGCACTGCGATATTTTTTAAGAATTTGGCGGGTGGCGATGGCTTGCCAATCGACGTCAAATTCTAAAATGACGTCTTCAATGAGATGCTGTGAAATACCTTTGAACGCGAGTTCCTGCCGTATCAGTCTCAATCCCTTTCCTTGCTCAGTTCGCATTCTGAAAAACGAACGACAAAAACGGGCATCAGACTGCCAACCTTGATCTGATAAGTTATCGAGGTGACCTTCAATTTCTTCCGAGGATAGATCTGGAAATTTAAAACGCGACTTCGTGGCTAATTCTTGTCGACTATACTCCCGACGAGAAAGCATCCACACTAAATACTCCTTTAGAGAACGTGCCATTAGCAGCCCCATCTGCTGTGATAGAAACAAACACCATAGCCAACCAATTTGTTTCTGACCATACCCCACCAGTATCGGGGGGCCCTGGTATTGAGTTGGGCAACATTGCCAACGACAAGCACCCAACCCAAAACGCTTGCTTTGACCTACTAAGTAGCTGCAGCGACCTCAACACTTTTGGCACGTGCCGAATCAGCTTCACCTAGCGCCTCTGCTCGAACTGATTTCTCTAACTTTTGTCCAAGTTCCACATTCTCTTCCAAGAATTTAGCGGCATTTGCTTTGCCTTGGCCAATTTTGTTGCCTTCGTAGCTATACCAAGAACCGGACTTTTCAACCAGCCCTAGCTTGACGCCCCAATCAATTAGTTCGCCCATCCGGTAAATTCCCTTACCATACATGATTTGGAATTCAGCTTGCTTGAATGGTGGCGCCACTTTGTTTTTAACCACCTTAACGCGGGTTTCGCTACCAATAACCTCGTCACCATCTTTAACAGTGCCAGTGCGGCGAATGTCCAAGCGAACAGATGCATAAAACTTCAATGCATTACCACCGGAGGTTGTTTCAGGGCTACCAAACATCACGCCAATTTTCATGCGAATTTGGTTAATGAAAATTACCAGACAGTTAGCTGTCTTGACGTTGCCCGTAATCTTACGCAAGGCTTGCGACATCAGGCGCGCTTGTAGGCCAACATGGGTATCTCCCATTTCACCTTCAATCTCTGCTCGAGGAACCAGTGCGGCCACCGAGTCGATGACCAAAACGTCGATTGCATTTGACCTTACCAACATGTCGGCAATCTCAAGCGCCTGCTCTCCCGTGTCAGGTTGTGACACGATGAGATCATCTACATTCACACCCAATTTTTCGGCATAAATAGGATCTAGCGCATGCTCAGCATCAACGAAGGCACAAGAACCACCCGCTTTTTGGGCCTCTGCGATAACCTGTAAAGTTAGGGTAGTTTTACCAGACGATTCCGGTCCGTATATTTCAACGATGCGGCCCTTAGGTAATCCACCGATGCCCAATGCAACATCAAGACCTATCGACCCTGTTGAAATGGATGGGATCGGTTCGCGCTTCTGGTCGCCCATTCGCATAACAGAGCCCTTACCGAACTGTCTTTCGATTTGTCCCAAAGCTGCCGCGAGTGCCTTTTGTTTGTTGTCATCCATTGGTGTCACCTGACTGTTGTAGTGGATAAATAATCTATACTGTAAATATAACCAGTATAGGGAGGCTTATGCAAGTATATTTGGTTTCAGTGTCCATATTTGTTTTTCAACTAGCGCGGTCAGCTGGAACATGCACAACCATTTAGGGCTATTGGCTGATGATTTCCGCCATTAATGCCAATACAGCAATAGCGGCTTGCTCTCTCACTGCCTGTCGATCGCCCGGTATCTCAAGCATCCTCGTATGTGTTTGGCCCTTAAAATGGCAAGCGACCCATACTGTGCCTACGGACAATAAGGACCCGTCGCCTCCTGGTCCTGCCAAGCCCGTGGTGGCCAATGTAATATCTGCATTGGATTTTTCATGGGCGCCGACACACATCGCCATCACCACCGATTCACTCACTGGTCCGTGCTTATCTATGACTCGCTCATCAACACCTAGCTCTGTCGTTTTCGATCCATTTGAGTAGACTACCCAGCCTCTATCAAACCAGTCTGAACTACCCGGAAGATCCGTTAACCAAACCGCTAATAGCCCACCTGTACAAGATTCTGCAGTTGCCACGGTATAACCAGTCTGCTTGAGTCTTTGTATCGGCATAAATGCCTCTTGCTGCATGCGCTGTCTCCTATTGGATGATTGGCAATAAGATAGGTTATTTACATGGGTCCAACAACAAACCATATGATTCTACGCACATGAAACTGTTTTCCGTTTGCCTGTCTTAATTACAATTTCGCCTTTATTCACTGCGGATCTATTTTCGTGATAAAAGCGTGTTCCTTACTCCATAATGCCGTTAAAATAACGCCAGAAATTCACTTTGTTGGCTAGGAAAAACAAGCATGTCTGAACACACACCAATGATGCAGCAATATCTCGGCATCAAAAAGTCTCACCCAGACAGCTTGTTGTTTTACCGCATGGGTGATTTTTACGAATTATTTTTTGACGATGCCCGAGATGCATCGAAATTGCTGGATATCACGTTAACGGCTCGGGGGAAAAGTGGTGGAAAACCAATACCCATGGCGGGGATTCCCTACCATGCTGCCGAGAACTACTTGGCACGGTTGGTACGACTTGGTAAATCGATTGCCATTTGCGAACAAATCGGCGACCCAGCTACTTCAAAAGGACCAGTAGAAAGACAAGTAGTGCGTCTCATAACGCCAGGAACACTCACTGATGATGCATTTTTAAACAGCACAAGTGATAATCTGATTTGCGCATTTTATGGGACAACTGACCAGGGTGGGCTCGCTAGCATAGACGTCAGTACGGGGAGGTTTCTGGTCACACCGATAGAATCACTTGACGCCCTTTCTTCTGAACTCGCACGTATACGTCCCGCTGAATTACTCGTTGAAGATATTCCCAATGTCATACCAAAAGATCTTTTTAAGGGCTGCATTCAGCATATACCCAGCTGGCATTTCCAATTAGATACCTGCCAGCGTTTGCTAAAAGACCAATTTCAATTTATCAGTTTAGATGGTTTAGGCGTTGAAGACATCCCTCTGGCTGTATGCGCAGCTGGGGCAGTTCTGCAATATGTTCAAGACACCAATCGCACTGCATTACCCCACATTCAAACGTTGGTTCGCGAAAACCGAAGCGATAGCCTGCAAATTGACGCCGCTACACGAAGGAACTTAGAAATTGATATCAACCAGCTGGGCGCGACTGATTTCACGCTTGCCTGGGTGCTTGATCATACAAAAACCGCCATGGGCAGTCGGCTGTTAAAACGGTGGTTAAACCAGCCCATACGCAATATTACTGACATTGCCCATCGCCAAGATGCAGTCGAACAAATTTTATCCGCATACCTGTACGACACCTTGCAAGAGCACTTAAAACAGGTTGGGGATATTGAAAGACCCCTGGCCCGGATCAGCATGGGAACTGGCCGACCGCGGGATTTGAGTCGACTGAGGAATGCGCTCACACATTTACCTGAAATTACAGGGTCGATTGTTCCAGAAAAGGCTAAGCGCCTTGAAACTCTGCAGTCTGAGATTAACCACCACCCCGCCATTTTGACATTACTCACCGACGCCATAGAAGAAGTGCCTGCGCACTTGATTCGAGATGGCGGTGTAATTGCCACTGGCTATGATGCGGAATTGGATGAATTACGCTCAATCCAGACAAATGCCTCTGATCATTTGATAAGAATTGAAGAGGAAGAAAAGGCTGCAACACAAATATCTAGTCTGAAAGTGGGCTATAACCGTGTCCATGGCTACTACATCGAAATTTCAAAATCTCAATCCAATATTGACGTACCTGAACACTATATCCGCAAACAAACCCTAAAAAATGCTGAACGGTACATCACGCCAGAACTCAAGGCATTTGAGGACAAAGCATTAAGCGCCAAGTCAAAAGCGCTCGCCAGAGAAAGAATGCTGTACGAAGCAGTCCAAAAACTCGTCGGCGCGGAAATTGAGTCATTACAGACCACGGCGCGGGCTTTGTCCGAGTTAGATGTACTTTGTTGTTTTGCAGAACGGGCATTGGCACTCAATTTAACAAGACCTCACTTACAAGAACAGGTGACGATCAACATTCAAGGCGGCCGACATCTGGTCGTAGAGCAAATGTCTGAGCAGCCCTTTGTTGCCAACGATTGTTGCTTGGAACCTAAAAAACGTTTGTCGGTAATTACGGGGCCAAACATGGGTGGTAAGTCGACATTCATGCGTCAAACTGCACAAATTGTTTTGCTTGCCCACACAGGTTGTTTTGTTCCGGCTACACAAGCCACTATTGGCCCTATTGACCGCATATTTACGCGCATGGGATCGTCGGATGATGTCGCTGGCGGTCTATCGACCTTTATGGTCGAGATGACAGAAACAGCCAATATCCTCAATAATGCCAGCGAAAGCAGCTTGGTAATTATGGATGAAGTAGGTAGAGGCACCAGCACATTTGACGGACTGTCACTTGCGTGGGCCGCTGCAACCTATTTGGCAGATAACATAGGGTGCATGACACTGTTCGCAACACATTATTTTGAAATGACGGCATTGGGTGACCAAAATCCCCATTGCAACAATCTGCATTTAGGCGCGACCGAAGTAGACGACCGGGTATACTTTCTTCACCGAGTACAATCGGGCCCAGCATCCAAAAGCTACGGGCTTCACGTGGCAGCTTTGGCCGGAGTGCCATCTGAGGTATGCCAAGCGGCTAAACACAAACTTATCGCATTAGAATCTAAATCAGTAACCAGAATGGCAAAAAGCGGACCAGCACCGTTGCAGGCAGACATATTTGCATTGCCCGAGAAATCGGAAATCACAGATAAATTAGATGCAATTGATCCCAATCAGCTCACGCCATTACAGGCATTAGAGTTGGTATTTCAATTAAAGTCGTTGGTAAAGTAAGTGCAAATTGCTGCGCTTTTAGGGTTGGCTAATCACTAGGATTAACCGATAATTGCCAACTCAGTGCTTTTTGATATTTATTTCGGAGTAAAAAGAATGACGTTTGTTGTTTTGGACAACTGTATTAAGTGTAAATACACCGATTGCGTAGAGGTATGTCCAGTTGATTGCTTTTATGAAGGCCCCAACTTCCTCGTCATTCATCCTGATGAGTGCATCGATTGTGCTTTGTGCGAACCGGAATGCCCTGCCAACGCAATTGTCTCAGAAGATGATGTTCCACCAGACCAATTGGAATTTATAGAGCTGAATGCAGAACTCTCAGAGGTGTGGCCAAACATCACGGAACAAAAAGAGCACCCCGCTGAAGCAGCACAGTGGGATGGCGTACCTAATAAGCTGAAATACCTAGAACGCTAACGACAATTCGAAAAAAGAAGCGGGTACGGCGCGCACCATATGCGAATCTGCCCGCTTATTTCTCTTGATAATCGTAATGCCTTTTTTAGTCTTGATCTGCAAATAGGGCATTACCAGACAACCCTTGACGCTCCAATATATCTCTTAAACGACGCAAAGCCTCAACCTGTATTTGACGAACGCGTTCGCGAGTCAATCCAATCTCATGCCCTACTTCTTCTAAGGTACTGGTCTCGTACCCACGTAGTCCAAACCTTCTGGCAACCACTTCTTTTTGCTTGTCTGATAATTCAGAAATCCAATGGTCAATACTTTCTTTTAAGTCTTCATCTTGAAGCAATAGGTAAGGATCGGTTACATGGGCATCAGCGATGGTATCTAACAGGCTTTTTTCAGTATTACTACCAATGGGCGTGTCAACTGAGGTGATTTTGTCATTGAGACTCAGCATCCGTTTTACCGTCGCAACGGGTCTGTCAGTAGCTTTTGCAATTTCTTCAGGGGTTGGATCATGGTCTAACTGCTGGGCTAGTTCGCGACTAGTGCGCAAGTAAACATTAATTTCTTTTACCACATGAATTGGCAAACGAATGGTTCTAGTCTGATTCATGATTGCTCTTTCAATGGTTTGTCGAATCCACCACGTAGCATAGGTAGAGAATCGAAAACCACGTTCAGGGTCAAATTTTTCCACTGCTCGGATCAACCCCAAATTACCTTCCTCGATTAGGTCTAACAGCGTCAGTCCTCTGTTGACATATCGCCGGGCAATTTTCACAACCAAACGCAAATTGCTTTCAATCATGCGTTTTCGACCAGCCTCATCGCCTTTTTGGGCCAAACGAGAGAAATACACCTCTTCTTCAGGTGTTAGCAATGGCGAAAAACCAATTTCATTTAAATAGAGTTGGGTTACATCGAGTTGTTTGGCGGAATCTGCTTTCTCAGACAAAATTTCGTCTAGAACTTCTTGGTCAAAATCGTCTGAAGTATCCTGATCCTCAGAATCGCTTATCTCGTCGTCATCCGAATCGAGGCCAATTATTTTCTCTGTGGCTTCAATATCATCACTTATGTCCTTGGTAGATATCTTCCTAATCTCTTCCATGGCAGTATCTCCCTATTAAATAAGTCTTTTGGAAACTAACTCCCAATATTGTTGCGCTTAAGGCAAAAACGTCAATGGGTTTAAAGGCTTCCCGTCCTTCCTTATCTCAAAATGCAGCGCTGGATCTGCCGCTACATTCACTCGCCCCATTTTAGCAAGAGGATCCCCTGCGGCTACGGTTTGTTTTTCCTCAACCAACAATTCACTTGCGTAAGCATAGGCTGATAGATAGTTGCCACTGTGTTGTACAATGACCATATTACCGTATCCACGTAAGCCAGAACCCGCAAATACCACCACACCAGATGCTGCTGCAACGATCGATTCGCCCATGCTTCCAGATATATCAACGCCCTTTAACTGGGTTGTTATTGATGCATCTGTCTTAACTATATTCCGATTCAAGGGCCATTGCCACACTATTGGTAGGCCTATTGGGGCTGAAACTGACACAGATTGGTTAGTTTTATTCGTGCCTGGTCCTGCATTTTTGGATGGCGTTACAGCGTTTGATGAAGCGGGTGACACTTGTTTTGTTGTAGGTACCACAGCAGTGGTTTGAACGACGATATCGCTCAATTTGATACGCTGCCCTATGGCCAAGTGATAGTCTGAGCCTATTGCGTTTACTTCTGCCAGACGGCGGTAATCCAAATCAAAACGCATGGCAATACTGTATAAGGTGTCACCTTTTGCCACTCTATACCACTCACTGTTTTTGCCATTTGTAGTGGCAACTGTCGTTGATTGGCTATTGTTTTGCGTGGTGACTTTACCAGGTTTGACTTGAACTGCTGGCCTTTCGGCACTATTGGGGCTTTTCGACAGCGCCGCGTACTTGGGGTTATTGATACAACCCACCAAAATGACGGCGATTACAGGAATAAACAGAACCCTACCACTGCCTTTAGAAACCGAAGCGACAGGCACATTCGATACACGCAACCGATAGTTCCCTGCCGCCTTTAATTGCGCCCACATTGTTCGAATCATGTTATCTGGCGGTATCCTTATATTCCTAACACTGTCACTGGCCGGCGTACATCGCTGCTGTCATGCTAACACAGCTTGGTTTTAAATTAATTTGGCTTTACAGCTACGAAACAAGACCTTTCAATAAAGGTACAAAGACAACTGGCTCGATCGCCTTATGCGTGAACGTATCACCATCACGGGTAACGAGCATCAACATCTGCTCTTGTCTCCCAACAGGTATGACAAGGCGCCCTCCCTCTGGACTTAGCTGATTAAGCAAACTTTCAGGAATCTCTTCTGGCGCGCACGTAGAAATGATGCCGTCAAAAGGTGCCTTTTGCTCCAATCCTAAACCACCATCAGATAACGCAAAATGAACGTTACGAATACCCATTGTGTGCAGCAAAGCTTTTGATCGTTGTTGCAATGGCGCTATGCGTTCAGTAGTGAAAACCTGTTTACTCAGTGGTGCTAAAAGTGCTGTTTGATAACCCGACCCCGTACCAATTTCCAATACCTTTTCTAGTGGCCCATTCTCAAACAACAATGCAGTCATCTTAGCAACGATATAGGGTTGAGAAATGGTTTGACCAAATCCAATTGGTAAAGACCGATCTTCATAGGCTCGATGCGAAAGCGCCTCTTCAACAAACAAATGCCTTGGTGTTGACTGAATCAGATCTAGCACAGCAACATCCGTAATGCCTTGTTCTGACAACCGTTCAATAAGACGCACACGCGTTCTCATTGATGTCATTCCAATACCCTGTTGACGGTTCATTGCTTGCTCTCAAAAAGTGTACGACTGATCAAATTAAATGGACTTATTTTGGATAGAAAATACCCTAAATTAGGCCTCATTTACAGCAATCAACTCGGATAGAACGCCGGTGGCATAGGTTCCAGTTGGAAGACCAAATTCAACCTTTAAGTCATCACCCTGCCATTCAAATATCAAACCAGACACTCGCAGTATTGTTGCTCGTCGGGCATGATCTAAACGCTCTTTGTCCAACAGTGACGTTAGCTCCGGAAACTGCTCATATACCTGTTGCTCAGAAGCCGTCGGCGGCACGTAATCACGACCCTGTGAACCTGCATAGAGGCTACAGGTAGGGCTACAGTCACCCGTGACCACACGATCCGCCTCTGACTCTGAATCTTCAGCTAAAAACCAACTTTTCGTACCGGATAGTTGCAGCGGTTGCCCATTTACAACTTGTTTCCAGGACCCATCTCTAACGAGATGATCTAACGACGCATTAAACAAATATGAACGAACAGCTGAGAGGAGCATACTTTTCCGTTCGCGATTTATTTTACGGCGCGACAAAACCTGCAGCGCATCGGGGATATTTGCGCCTTGATGTCCAAATCGCTGTGGCCCAAAATAATTGGGCACCCCCTCTGCTGAAATTAAAGCCAGCCGCTTTTCAATCTCTGTTTTGTCTGCTGACACTTGCCTTAGCAGGATACAAAACCGATTTTCTCTTATCGCACCACGACGCAGTTTCTTGTCATGCTTTTTCATTACCAAGACAGATGTGTTGGGTAAGTCAAAAGGTAACTCTGGAAGTGGTTTGCCTGGCATCCATACACTAAACCACTGGCGACTCACAGACTGCCGGTCCTTTAATCCTGCAAAGGATACATCCCGTCCACCGACCCCTGCCCATCGTGCTAACTGGTCAGCAACATAAGTAGTACTTAGGCTTGCTTTTTCAATGTAAAAATAAAGATGTTCGCCTTCTCCAGTGAGCTCAAAACTTAAGGTCTCTTCAACAATAAAGTCTTCTGGTGCGGATTTGAATTGTGCGATACCGGGTACCACGGGATAGGCCTTTGACCAATCAAAACTATACATACAACTCCAATTTATTCACTAACACCACAGCATGGGCTGCAATACCCTCTTTACGTCCTGTGAAACCGAGCGTTTCAGTAGTGGTCGCCTTAACATTCACTTGGCTTACATGTATTCCAGCAGCGTTAGCAATATTGATGCACATATCACCAATATGCTTCGCCATTTTGGGTTGTTCTGCAACAATAGTAGAATCGATATTGGCGATGCTATAGCCCTGCTTACTGACGAGTGATACTACGTGTGCTAACAAAACCAAACTGTCGGCGCCTTTAAATTCGTCATCGGTATCCGGGAAATGTTTGCCAATGTCACCTAAGGCCACCGAACCAAGTAATGCATCACAAATCGCGTGTACCAGTACGTCACCATCAGAGTGAGCCAAAAGGGGACGTTCATAGGCAATAGAACAGCCACCTAAAGTAATGCTCGCGCTATTTTCAACAACACCAAAACGGTGGACATCATAGCCATGACCTATGCGTATCATTATTGACTCACCTCTAATTGCGACGCCACAAATGCTAGGTCTTCTGCGTATGTGACTTTAATATTTGTACGCTGCCCTTGAACAATACCCACCCTATGCCCAGCAATTTCCATCGCAGATGCCTCATCAGTGACAGACAAATGTTTATCCATAGCCGCTAACAAGGCGGCCTTTAACGTCTCTAAAGGAAAACACTGCGGGGTTTGCGCACCCCACAAACCGTCTCTGGGTATTGTTTCTTCTATAATCTGGTGTTCGTTCACACGCTTTACCGTATCGGCAATAGGGCATGCCAAAATTGCACCACAACCCGTGTTAAATACATGGGCAAGCAAATTATCTATATCAATTGCTTGTACCAGAGGTCTAGCAACATCATGAACCAGCACCCAATCCGCCGCTGAGGCATGATTACCTAGCCAGATTAAACCGTTTAATACTGACTGAGCGCGATTTTCACCACCATTGACAATGGTGACTCTAGAATCACTGACACCATTTTGTGTACCTACATAGGGGTCACTTGGATTACTCGGTATGACGACCCCCGCTATGTCAGTGCGCTGCAAAAACTGCGCTAACGTCCATTCAAATATCGTTTTGCCCAACACCTTCGCATATTGCTTTGCGCCGGAAGCGCCAAAGCGTTTCCCTACGCCTCCATTAGCGATGACAACCCAGACTCTAGGTAACTTGTGTTGTTTATTCGGTTGGGATAACAACGAAGACCTCACCTGGCTTTACCAACATTAACTCGCTCCTGGAGATCTCTTCAACCGACTCAGACTCAGACATCAAGTCGTTGACCTTGCCTTGCAGTTCTTTGTTGATACGTACTTGGGTGGCGTTTTCCACAGATTTAACTTCAATCTGCTCTTTTAAAGACGCTATTTCAGACAAACTTCGATCGCCAAACCACAGGCGCACCTGCAGAAGCACTAACACTACAACTAAAATGGCGATGCCCCACTTGGACATATTCTAAATCCTTGAT